>Ga0075116_10000065_pt1 | contig 44577 bp, 76 predicted proteins | sample AntAceMetag02UKC_FD_69786 | JGI IMG/M metagenome (GOLD analysis project Ga0075116, IMG submission 69786) | Saline lake microbial communities from Ace Lake, Antarctica- Antarctic Ace Lake Metagenome 02UKC | ecosystem: Environmental > Aquatic > Non-marine Saline and Alkaline > Saline | place...
ATCGAACTCGTAGCAAAATGGTAATGCACTGTCCTTATATGGCGGCGATTTGGAGGTTCGAATCCTCTCGAGTTCATGGGATTATGGTGTAATGGCAGCACTGGAGGTCTGGAGCCTTCAAATCTCGGTTCGATTCCGAGTAGTCCCATTCTGCCCAGAATGCATATAGTTGGCCTTTCAGAAGCTTTCAGAGAATAGTTATGAGTTTAGCTAATGAATTATATAACTGCCCTGGGACACATCTGGCAATGTTGCATTAATGATACTTTGGTTAGTCATATTCACTAAAGTATCGTTAATTAAAGCAGTTTCGGCAGTGACGTTATTTTCCCAATCAATAATTGAATTAGCCTCGGCAATAAAAAACGGAAATGCTTGTACGAATGTTTTCACGGCTCTAAATGGAGTATTGACAGCTTCCCAATAACCAAGGTTGGGGTCTGCAGCAGCTAACGCTCCTAAAAATATCATTTGTAAAATTATAAAAACAGATATAGCTAACACAACATTAACCATTTTATTGGAATCATTAGATGACCATGGAGTGAACGGCATTATTTTATAGAAGACTTTATTCCATTTGAAAATTACATAAATGCTTCCTATTAGAAAATAATAAAAAGTAAGAAAATTCCAAATGTCCCCAAAGAAATGTCCAGTTCTAACATACGTTCCTTCTTGCACAATTGCTATTTCACTTTGTATTTCTAATTGCTGTACTGGCGCTACTAATTTAGGAGCTATATAAGAAAAACCTGGTTCTACACTGCCGGCTTGAACTGAAATTGTTATAGCATATAATAACGGAATCACAATAAAAACAAAAAGAAAGAAGAAGCCAAATAATTTAGAAAAATATTTACCGCCTGCTCGCCCTGCGGCTTTTGCTGTTTCTTGAATTGCCATGTTTTTATACTCCTACTACAAAAAGTTCTTTGTTATGTACGTACTGTCTAAACTCTTTGTAAATATCACTTTCTTCAATGAAAATATCCAATTTCTTTATGTTAATATTAACAACATTGTAATTCCCAATCCATGGTCTGCATTCTGAAATTCCAGCATCTTTTAAAAGCTTAAGCGCTCTTGAAAAAGTAGGGTCGTAATGTTTAGCTCCTATTCTGTCTGCCCAATCTTTTTTATAAGTTTCTTTTACTTTTTTGCATGTAGCTATACGCTTTAAAATAAGCCACTCTTTCCAAGTTGGTTGACGTAAAATCTCCTCTTCTGTCATAATATATATAAGCATGTGATGTTTATAAATTTAATTATTACTGAAGAATAAAAATGTTTATTGGTTATAAGCTTTATAAACACTGGATGTTTATATATATTATGAATAATGACAACATTTCTCGTGTTATGGGTGTGAGAACCGGCCAGGCTATTACAAACGCTGAATGTGGAACTTCCACAGCCTTGATTAGGGCGGCTAACCAAATGGTGCTGAAAGGAGGTTTAAAATAATGGCGAAGAAATTAAACGTTGGTTTTACTGTTTTTGCAGTGGTAGTCGTATTAGCTTTAGTATTCATTGGATGGGGCGTTTCTCAAACTCAAGTGGGTGGAGATGATGTACCTTTAACCCCTGAAGGAAAAGCAAATGCATGTCCTACGGACACTACATTGACAATAACTACCGTTAACGCTCTTGCAAAAGGAACAGCAGTTTCACCTGGCTATAATGTAAAAATTAATGGTGGTGTTACTGAAACATTCACTTCTGGTACAACTAAGTTGACTCCTGGGGATGTAGTTACTGTTATTGCAAATGCATCTAATTTTATAGATATTATAGCAGTTAGTGAACCTGTTATCTGCGGTGCAGGTAATAGAATGAGTTTAGAAATGTACGCGACTGATGATGTTGCAGCTATCGAAATTTTCAACGATGATGGAAATAAGGTAGATGACGACGTAGCAGGTGGTGTTATAAATCAAACTAACTTAGCTGAAGGTGAATCTTTAACTGTTGAAGTTAAGTTCAAGGGAACAAACGAACAGTCTACAGGTGACCTTATCTATATCGTTGAAGCTGGAACTGCGGCTAATATTACTGCAATCACTATGAGTGGTGATGCAACTAAGTTAACTGCAATCCCTAGTGTCCATACAACTCAGGTTGCTGGCTCTAAGGTAGTAGCGTTTAGAATCCCTGCAATCAGTGGCGCAGTTACAAAAACTTATGACCTTACTTTCACTCTTGGGAGTGGTAAAGACTTAAGTGGTGGTATCTACACAGATGCATACTCTGAACAAGCTTTTGCGGATGATAACGGTGCTTTCGTGGTTGGAGTTCAAGACCAATCCGGAGATGCAAAATACGAAGACACTAGTGATAGTGACTTCTACGTTAACGCAGCTTAATGATAGTTAATGGATTACACTTAATTTTGTAATCGACGAAGGTCTTATATCCTTTATAACTCAATATAAGAGGTCGAGAATGGCTCAATTATCTCGACCTTTATAACTTTTTTTTATTTTTTAAATCTTTTCTAGAAGTCTATCACCAAATACGAATAATAACAAATATATTATTAACTACAGCCATTATCTTCCCAACAAAAACATTAGCTGTAAAGATAATAAACAGTGCTGCGATTAATGCAACTGAAGGCTCCTGATAGGTCATTTTCTTATATAATTTAGGCAATAATGCAACAAATGCAAAAATTACAATAAAAATAGACATTACATACAAATCAGATAAAACGTATCCATACCATCCTAAATTAAAAAAATATGCAGAAACTGGGTTAGATTCTACTGCTCCCAAACTCATTCCAATAACAGTAGTTATCATATCTAAAATGTGTGATAAAACTAAAAAAAGAAAACATATAATCCAAATTCTCTTAACAATATATTTCTTATGATTTTCTGGTGTCATCCTCTTTTTCTTTTTTAAAGATTTGTATGAGTTTATATCTGCCATTTTATTTAAGTTGTAATTTCTTATAGGCCTCGTTCCCTTCGTGTTTATCCATATCCAAACCTGTTACTTTTTCAGTTTCTAGCAATTCTTGTTTTTCTGCAAATACTAAAAAGCTGTTAATCAAATGGTTCACACTTAAGTTTTTATCGACATCTTGATATGTTAAAATTATTTTTCTAAGGATTCTCTTCTTATTGTAATTAGCAAGATTATCGTATGCCATTAAATCTGAATATAAACAAGAGTACAAATCTTTAGTATCTTTTAAGAAGTCATCAAGCTTTTCTTTGGTTTCTTTCTTTTCAATAAAATCTCTGACCCCTGTTAAAATACGATAAATAGCTATGAACACCCTGGTCTTCTTGATGGGTTCTTCGCTTAAAACAAAATACTGATTTAAATCTACAGAGTTTTGAATTTGATTAACTACATAGCTATTAATCTCTCCTATTTCAGTTTCATCAAATTCTCGTATATCCATTTTAAAATAAATCGTCCCAATCATCTGTTTCTTTTACTGTACTATTCTCAGTTTCAGGTACAGATGATACAGCTGGTTTAACAACTTCTAAAGCTTTAGCCTCCTTTTGTTTTTTGATTTGAACTTGTTCTTCGAGTATTTCATCCGGTATATCCTCATTTAAATCGACTCCATTCCTAAACTTCTGGGGCCTTACTTTTTTAGCCAGGGCCTTTTGTAGTTTTATTTTGTCTTGTATATTAGTATCATTCAGTCTTTTTAAACTTTTCATCTCATCTATGATGTCGCGTGTTAATTCCCACTTATCTACTAAATTGCCCCATATATTGTTATAGAAATTACCATTTCCTTCTTCCCAAAACCTAGTTTTAGGTAAAAAGAAATACTGAAAATATGCTTTTTTACCAGATGGACAAACTATGAATTGGCCAGGTTCTAATATTGCCATTTGTGATATTTGTTTAGATGTTATTAAATTATCTTGTTTAAGTTGTTCAGTAGCACTTTCTCTATCTGCTCGTGATGGCAATCGTCCAAAGAAAGACAAATCTTGCTGGCCACCGACCATACCTTTTGTTTCTGCTGGACTCTGGGTGTCAAGCATAAAATGTAAACCACGTCTACCCATTCTAATCCATTGTGAAATATAATTTTTAAGAACTAATATTCTAGGTGGAATGATAGCAGCGTTATCTGCTCTAAAAATTTCAGAGGCTTCTCTAATCAATGCTATTGTTTTGGTCCTTTTTCTATCTAGCTCTTCTGTAATTTTTCTAATGATATAGCCCATTATAAAATATCTAAATTCTTTAGGTACAAAATCTAGACATAACACTGTGACAGTTTGTTGGTCTGCAACCTCGGCTCTAATGTCAACGTTTAAAGCACAATTATCTGCCTGCAACAATAGTTCTCTAATTAAAGGATTAATTGAATTTCTAAATATTGTCCATGTTTCAGATTTTTTGTCTTTCATTAATTGAATAGCATCTGACGGAGACGCTTTTTTATCTAATTCATATATTACATCATTCCAAATACCTTCATCTCTAGACGATAATGGACCTGAAATTAAAGCTAAATCTTCAATTTTAATATCTCTAAATGGAATAGTAAACACTTGGCTTTTTACATATGGAGGGTTGTGTGGAAGCCTCTTAGGAAACTTTGTCCACATAGGATATAATAACTTTACTTTATATTGCTTAGGACCGGGTGAAGTTAACTTAAACATCTTTTGAGCTTTTTTCCAATAGTTAATCTTATTAGATGGTAGCGCCCAATACAAATGTTCGTTACGGTCTCCGCCCCATAAATCAAAAACTTTGTACTTTCTACCAGGATGGTCATGATATAATTGTGCAATTGCTAACATGGAAACAGTCTTACCACTATTATGCGATAATACGCCATTTGTTAAAAAGAAGTTTTCGTTATCTTCAACACTCAAATCATATACATGTCTTTTTTTCTTTAACTTTTTGATACTTTTGATATTACGAACAACCATTTAAAATTTCCTCCTTTGTTAAAGTTATAAAAGTTTCATAATTTATATTTTTAAATTCTTTTATTTGTTTATATCTATTGTTTCCAACTATCATAAAGTTATGAGTCTTTTCAAATTCTTTCATTTTTAAATATTGTTTCTGAAACAATGGGCCTTTTATTTCGATATACAAATCCAATTCAGGCAAATATAAGTCCGGAGTATAAGTTACATTTTTATTAGCCAGCATTAATTTAAAAGTCTCAGGTTCATATTGATAATCTATTTTGTATTTTAATAATAGCAAACACACTTTTTCTTCCCACTTACTTCTAACAAAATGTTTAAGTTCTGGGTTATTTATTTTTTTAGGATATGTTATTTTACCATACATTGGATTGCCTTTTCCGGACATAACATCTGACAAATATTTTTTACGTTCGTTAGACATTGGAACTCCTTTAGTTTTAAAATTAATTCCTTTTTCAGGTTTTCCTTTATTTTTTTTACCCATTGAATATGCTAATTTCTTATTAAGCTCTCGTCTATCTCCAATAGAATCATGTATTTTGTCTTTTACGTCCTTTCTAGACCAAGGATTTAAATTTCCACAAACTAATTGTCTACCAAATAATGAATCCCCATCCTTTAAGTCCTTAACGTGAACTTCATTTTTGTTTATATCAAAAAATCTATGGTCGCCAGTTACTATTATTTTTTTACCAGAGGTTAGAGTTATTTCGTATACATCTTCTTCACCTTTATCGTATAAAGTAGCGTTTTTATATTCAACTTTGCTAGTTTTAAAATTATAAGACAATACTCGATGTTCAGATTTTAAATTCTTAATTTTAATTTTAGAAATATTATTGTTTTTTTCCACATAAATTTCAGTATTTTCGTCTAAACACCCAATTCTACCGAAAATATTTATACCTCCTTGTAAGTCTGGAAGTGCCTGCATCACAGCACTTTGTGCTGGATTCTTCTTCTTTATTTTTCTTAAACCGCTAGATGCAATTTTGTATATTTTCCCTAAATTTATTTATATCCATAACTCTAATATCTCTTTCCCATAATCTCAAAACGTTAAAACCTGCATCATATAATTCTTGGGTTTTAATATGGTCTATTTCATTTCCCTCTGGATAATTATGCCAATAATCTCCATCACATTCAATAACTAAATTTATAGATGGAATGAAAACATCACATTGATATGAATGTTCAATTTCTTCTATATATTTATGCTTAACAAACTCAATTTTTAAATCAGTTAAAAAGTTTTGAATCTTAATTTCAATGGTAGTATCTTTAACGGGTAAAACCTGATTTTTTCGGTTAGTCCTCCAACCCCATTTAGGGTATTTTTGCTTTGAATATTTTCGACCTTTTAAAATTTCACTTCTTTTTTTGTTGGATGTTTCATTAATTATTTTAGTTTTATAATCTGGATTTTCCCAATTTTTTTTAGAAGCAATACTTACATTTTCATTATTTTTTAAAGCATTGCTTATTGCTTTAGATGTTTTTTCTTTATATTCTTTATCTTTCCATTTTCTTTTTTGAGCCATGCTAATGTTTTTTCTATTTTCAATTGTTCTATTGTATTTTCCGCTTACCATTGTAAATATTTTTATTCTTTAATGATAAAAATTATTATATTAAGCTGAAAGGAAAGCAGTGCCTATTATTGAACCTAATAATAATACCAAAGCTATGAGCCCTAAAACTTTTCTAACTGTTTTTTCTCGTTTTAATTTAGTTATTTTTTCCATTTGTTAATTACCCCAGTTTAACTTTACTACAAACCATATCTTCTATTGCGCACAACGGTACTATTTCCATCATAGCATATATTGATTTGGGGTCTTGAAAAAATGCAATTACCATTTCAGTTTCTATCTCTGGTGTTTTGCATCTATACATTTCCAGCTTTTCCATTAGTAAAAATCCACCTCTCCGACTTCAGTAACATTTCTTGAATCTCCATAATTTTCATATGCATGCATTCGATAAACAGGTGTTGTGCATTTCAAATAACCAGATGGACCGCTGCGAGTTGCACCTTTTTCTAGTTCTATTATTTCAGAATTTATCCCCAACTCAGCTTGAATTTCGTCAATTTCATCTCTAATATCTTTCTTTTCATCGTCAGTTGTATCTTCAGAATTTAATTGGTTCTTTAATTTTTTAAGCTGTGAATAATTAGTTTTTTGTTCTTTCATTTCTGCAGTTACATTTTTAGGAAGTCTTCTAAACCCATCAACTGTTAATTCACCTTTCCAAAAGCCAAAAAAACCAACATTACCACGAATCCAAGCTAAACAGCTATAAGTACCAGCACCATAATTGTCAAACATTAATTTTGCAAATTGAGCTTCATTTTGACAAGCTCCTCCACCATTAATAGAATTGAATATAGCAAAACTATCGTTATATTCGATGACGCCAGCTAGCTTCCAATCACTTCTGTATCTATGATTACATTGATATTTAGTTGGCACTAAAGTCTTTCTTCTAATTCTAATCTTAATTGGTTTCATTTTAAATCCAGTTAACACTGTCAGCAGCTAGTGCAATAGTGTTTGTGTTTTTAGTTATATATTTTGATTCAACAGTGTCAGAGCAATAGATTTGATAATATTTTGCTTTAGCTTTTCCTTCTGCTACTCGTAATATTCTACCTAATCTCTGGATAGTATCTCTATCTTGAGAATTTCCAGCAACTCTAATACCAACATCAACATCTCTAACGTCAAGACCTTCATTCAAACTTTTGACTGAGATAAGAATATTAGTTTCACCATTTTTGAAGCTGTTGACTGCATCTTGATTTTTCATTTTAGAGTGATATATCCCACTATCAATTCCTTCTTTCTTCAATAACTTTCTTTCTAATTCTGCCATTTTGATAGTTTCATTAAAAATAATTATCTTCTTGTCTTTTTCTTTTTTTACTATTTCAATTAAAGCTGTCATTTTATTTGGTGCATTATTGATTATAGCTCTTCGTTGTGAAACAGATTTTACGACACTTAAAGCTTTATATTTTCTTGAGTCACTTCTACTCATTGCAACTTTGAACACATCTGGAAAAAAATTCTCGCTAATGTTTTTAGTATGTCGGTCATACGATGCTCTATTTATAGCTTCTAAATCTACTCCAACATTGACAATATCAAAAGCACTGAGTACATTGTCATTCACTGCATCAGCTGTGTTATATGTATAAACAATATCTCCAATTAGGTCAATTAATTCCTTATCATTACCATCACTACGTTTCAAAGTTGCTGTAATTCCTAATTTAAATTTAAAATTATGATTTAGTAATGGTTTAATATTTTCCAAAGAACCATATATATGTGCTTCATCTAAAACAATCATATCAAAAGCACTCAAATCTTTATCACGTATAGAATTTACAACTGCTATTGTTATATTGCAAATGTTATTGTGGCCACCACCTATCATTCCTATTTCATTTTTTGGAATATCCAAATTCATTTCTATTTCTTTAGCCCATTGTTCCATTAAAACAACAGTAGGAACTACAATTAAAGTTTTAGCTTTAATGTATTGAACACAATACAAAGCAGCTATTGTTTTACCTGAACCAGTACAACCTAAAAAAATTCCTTCGCCTTCCACAGAAGACCAATTATTGAAAGCTTCTTGCTGCCACTTCCTCAACTTACTAAATTCAATTGCCATTTTTTCTATACTTCCAATTTATTTTTAACATTATTATACTAAACGCAAGAGTTGAAATTATATAACTAGCCGCTGGAATTAACAGCAACCAACTTAAAAGTGATTGTATAAATGTATCGTTAGGCGCTAATATGGTAAATAATCCAATAAAAAAGAATTGAACAGATGCTAAAGCACAGCCATAACCATAAAAAGCAAAGGCATCTCTTTCTTCATACTCTTTTTTCTGTACCATCTTTGCCCTCCGGTTTTATTGTCTTAGAATTCCAAAACATCATAAATACACAAACACAAATTACAACTATTAAATACCAACCAGTAGCAGGTCCTTTGCCGTTCTTTATCAAAAACATTATAAAACTTAAACAAAATAATAAACTTCCAATGGATGCAATTTCTTTAATATCCATTGCTAAGCTACACAAGCAGTGTGACTATTTAATTGAGTGCAGTTTGTTTGGTTCAGAACATATCCATATGTTTGGCTATTCACAAACCCACTCTGACCATCGTCGCATACAAACTCTACATACGTTTTAATATCACAAGTAGTAGCTTCAACTTCAGGTTCAGCTTTATCTCGCATAATGTTTCTAACTAAAACCATACCCAAAATAAGCATCGACATTGCTAAAACTATAATCACTATTGTTCCTATGGATATTTCTACTGCTGCTTTCTTCTTCATTTGTATGCCTCCACTGTATAATCTCCACAGCTATATTCTAAACAATCTTCAATACATTCCCATTCTGTACCATCAACTGGAAATCCAGAACCAGAAGAATCACAAGTATCGCAACTACAATATTCATCTAACCATTTAGCAGTTAATTCATTTGTAAATTTTCCAGGATAGAATTCATTTCCAAATGGGTCTACCGACTTTTTGGCTATAACTTTATTAGATTCTAAAATATCACACATCATTGTTTCATATCTAAATCGTACTTCTGTAATAGTAGATATGTCAATAACAAATTCAGATTCAAAATCTCCTTCAGTATAACCAACTAATTTAGTACCAGCAGGCAAATCAATAAATTGTTCACTGCACTTTTCGTATGTAATATTATATTTGTAAGGAAGAGTATCTTCAATCATTGGAATGATAGCAGCCCAAATAATTGTAACGGCGGCTACTGTTATTAAAATAATCAAAACAGTTGCAACTACTGGATTTAGGCCTTCGTTTTTCTTTTTTACCATTGTTTTCGCTCCGAAAATTTAACAACTAAGAAGTTTGTAACCAATAGAAATAGAAAAAACTCTATTGCCATAATTAAACCTGTCATAAACAAATACGGAAATGTAAAGATATTATAAACTCCAAGTAGATGAAACAGAGCCCAAACTACAGACATTATTACAAACACTAAATACTTACTTATTTTTACCATTTTTCTTAACCTCCTTTGCATATGCATCACGCATTGGTGAATGAACTCGGCATAAATATTCTCCATCAATTAAATCTTTAGCCACTTTTCTACATTTATCAACACTACATCGTCTGCCATCTTTTTGGCAAGGTCTTGTTCCTCTATGTCCAGCCATTATTCAACTAACTCCTTTTTTACTTTGGGTACAAATTCCACATAACTACATTTTTCACATCTATAAGTTGTGCATTTGGCTGTCTTCTTCTCTTTCAATGGCTTTTTACAATAAAAACATTTCATTTTACAACCACCATAATTATTTGTTTTAGTATTAATTCCATAAAATTCATATTCGAATAGAATCCTGATAATATTGGTTTTCCGGCTTTTACAAATTCTCCGTACATTGCGCTATTCCAATCATCTAAATTCATATCATTATCTAATATCGTACGAAACAATTGAAAAAACTTTTGTTGTTTATAATAATGAAAATGTGGTTCTAAATCCCAATATCCTTTTTTCAATTCTCTTGCATATGTTTTTTTATTCCAATGCATTTTCAGGTACCTCCTCTTTTTCGACGACCTCTGCACTCTTTCTAGCTACATAATTTTCCATAATCTTATTGAAGAAAGCACTAACTACTTTTCTTGGGTTTTTTAAATTCATATCCGTAATCATTGGGTCTCGTACTAACAACTTCTTAAATATTTTGAATTTCTCTTTATTTTCAGGCCTAATATAAACTGAAACCGAAAAGCCTTGATTTGGTTCTGCCATGTTAAGATATTATAAGCATTATTAGTATGAAAACTAACAATATGAAGATTAATACAATGGCTGAAATCCAAATAGGACTTAACACCCACCACCAAGACCAATCTATTTTATTTAATAATTTTAAAGTTATAAAAACTATTGTTAACAATCCTGTGAATCCTATTCCAGATGAAGTTGATACTGACGTGCTCATCCCTTCACCTCTGTAATATATTCTACTTTATCTTCAAATTCTTTAATGTGTTGTCCAAGTAATTCAACCATAAGTCCTTTAGCTGGAACTCCATAAATTTTCCAGCCTTCATTTTGTTTACCCCAAGCATAAGGTCTTGCTTCTCCATGAGCTTTTGCTTCTTCTCTTGTTAAATAAACAGCTTCAGTTTCCCAAAATTCAACATAACAATTACAATTATCTTTATCTTCTTGAGTTTTTCCTTCTAACAAATCACCTTCTTCGTCATAAATTCCGCATTCACAACCTTGTGGGTATTCTTTATGTTTAACTTGAAACATCCATACACAATTTTGTGTCGCAGCATCTGCCCAATATTGTTTACCCATTGTATTTTTCAATTAGCTCCTTTTTAGTTTCTACAAATAAAATATCTTTTTGATATTTAGCTCCTTTAGGAAGTATCGCAAGCCCATGTCCCATGGCCTGTGCTTGTTCTCCAGTTATTTCTAACCTTTCAGCATTATCTATATCTTTATATATTGATTCTTTAGAATGGTCTGCTCCAACTAAACCAAATGAAGCATTTAAAAAAGTGTGAACCATCCCATTATTCAAAGCTAAAAGCTTTTTAGCTTCTTCTGGTTTTAATATTATTTTTTTAGGCAACATCTTTCTTTTCTTCCCCCATAATATATTCTGAAGCTGTAAGACCTGAATCTTTCATTTCCTTTAAAGCTTTCTTTTGGTCAACTAAATGTTTATCATGCTGTTCAGACATTACTTTAATTGTGGCCATTGGGTCATATTGTGCTAACAAAAAAGCTTTCTTACATTCCATAGAACACCATTTAGGACACTGCATCTTAATTCATTGCTCCAGGTGACAGTTTAATTGCTGAGATACTGACTTGTTTGCCGTACGACCTGGTGGGCTTGAAAGGTTCAAGAGTCCAATACTCAGGTGATTTAGGTGTTTTTGTTTTTTCTACCATCTTTTTCTTAATTTAATATATATCAATATGTTTATAAACGTTTCCATTGTGTTATAACACAATGAATTTTTGCAACTAGCCTATGTTATAACATAAAGTAGCTGCTGATACCTACACTATATATAAATGAATGGCGAATCTGGGAGCTAGAGTGTACTGAACCTATAAACTATTGCATCTATTATATATTACATGTGTCTGGGTAGCCTGAAACATCCTACAATAGACATATTTATAAACCCAGAATGTTTATATATTAATATAATAGATTAACGTTATGCACAGAGTTGTGCACAGCCACATTATTTAATGTTAATCTTTAACTGGGAATTGAGCACAATGGTAGAAAATAATAATAAATATCATAGACACGAATGGACAGAAAATGAAGATAGACTAATATGTTCGATATGTGGTAAGGAAGTACTAAACTTAAAACCGACTGCTAACCTTGGAATTCTAGAAGGTATGCGAAAAAACGGTTCTAAATATTCAGTTAGACAGGATAGACGACGATATTTCTTCCCACAGGAATGGGACAAATTCATATCCGAAATAGAAGATAGAACCCATAAATTTTTCTTCTTAACGTGCCTGCATACGGGTGGAAGGATAATGGAAGTGCTAAACATCCGTCATTGCGATATTAATATAGAACGTGGCACTATTAAATTCAATACTGTTAAGCAGCGTAAGGCTAAGAAAAACTTCTATGCAACTGGCACATCACGAGATTTCTTCTTAGCTAGTAATTATATTAAAGCATACAAAACCTTTATTAGAGGCAAGACCATAGACCAGAATAGCTATATCTTTTTAGATAACTCTAAACTACCTGAACATTATACCAGTTTAGACAACTGTGATAAGAAAAAATACTACATAAGTAGGTCAGTTGCATACTTTAATATGATGAAACGAAAAGTTAAGAAATGCGGTATTGAAGACTGGCAGAACTTTTCACCACATAATATACGAAAAACATACGGAATGTGGATGCGAACGTTCGGATTAGATTTTGGAGAACTATGTTATCGAATGGGACATGATATGGATACGTATCTTGCACACTATGGGTCTTCTTTAATTTTCACAGAGGCAGAAAGACGCCATATCCAAAGAATACTGGGAGATGTGAAATAATGGGATGGCCCAAAAAAACAACTAGAGATAAATTAATAAAACAGAAAGCTCTAGAAAGAGATAATTATACATGCCAATGTTGTGGGTTTTTTGGAACAGAAAGTCATCATAAAAAATTATTAGTTAATGGCGGAGAAGATTGTGAAGAAAATATTGATATTCTTTGTCACGTGTGCCATTTATGCGCGCCTGATGATTTAGAAAAATATAAATTATACAAAGAAAATGGTGGGAGTAGAACTATGTGGCTTTATGGTAAGATTTGTAAAGATATTAAAAACCGAAATATAACGTTAGCTGAAATTGATGAAATATTTAAACATATTTTAGATTTTGCAAAAACTCAAAGTTTTGAAAAAATAAAAACCATAAAACACTGGGTTTGTGAAAATTGTGGCAACGTAATAACAGGCCGAAAAGAAAAAATATGCATACAATGCGAAAGAAAACAAATAAATGAAAGGTTTTACGACGATATTTTACAATGGGAAAATTAATAATCGCTATGACTGTAGAGAACGGCAGATGTATTGCTAGAAACAAAATGGCAGGAGCAGATGTGCATGATAAACTAGCTGCTGTTATTGCAATGAACAAAGTATCTGCTGATATGTTAGCTTCAATAACTACTGGAGGCGAACCTTTATGATAGTTATCAACGACAAACAAAAGCATAAAGAATTAACTTTAAAAATTTCAAAAGCTCAAATTATACTAGATAGATTAAAAGAAGCAATAAAAATAGGCCAAAAAAATATAAATAAATTGAGATTAGAAAGAGAAGAATTAAAAACAAGGACACATCATGAATAAATTCGAAGATATGACAAAAGAGGAATTGATAGCTTATTCTAGAAAGCAAAGAAAAAACGATTTAATTAGGATATGGATAAATATCATAGGAAGTTCGATTCTCATAATAATTCTGTTAGTTGGCATGGTGATGAGATATGGCAAATAAACTAACACCAGCTAGAATTGCTAAAAACAAAGAAATTGCAAAAAGAAAGCGTGAAAGAATAAAAATAAGAAAAGAACGTATAAAAGCAAAGAAAGCAGCAATTCGCGCAATTAAAAAATCTAAGAAAGATGCTATTGACGCTTGGAAATTAGCGGTAAAGACCCGTGACAATTTTATTTGCCAGATTTGTAAATTAGATGTAAGCAACAAACCTCACAATTGTCATGCCCATCATATTTTAGATAAAAAGAACTTCAGAATGTTTGCTTTGGACGTACTTAACGGAATTACTCTTTGCTATCGATGCCATAAAGTTGGAAATAAAGCTCCGCACATGAACGCACTTTTCTTTGCAAATTGGCTTAGAATCAATAAACCTGAACAATATTACTATTTAACTAAACAATTGGCTCAAATATGGACGAACAAAAAATAGAATTCCCAGAAGCGTATGAGAAAATGCAAACCTTAATCTGTGAAATATCATTAATTCAATTACCATTTGTAGCTAATTGCAATCTAACTCACGTTTATGAACACTTGAACTCTTTTACGGATAATTACAAATATTGTTGGAGATGCAAAGAACGAAAACCAATGGCATTCTTTAGATACAAAGGCGGAGTACAGTCTCAATGTAAAACATGTGCTAAATTTGTAAAAAGACCTAACAAGTGGGTGAAATTAACAAACAGCCAGGCATTGGAAAAATTTAAAACAGTTATTGTAGAAATAGACAAGTTAGAAGACGTACCCATCTCAGTTTTAGAAAACACAAATTCTATAAAATCTTATTTTGAAAATTATAAACCCTAGGAGGGCAATAAAGCGGTCAAAAAGATGCTCTACGCCTTCTCCTGGGGAAAAAGAGGTGATATTAATTAATACACACTAGTGTTTATAAACGTTTTTAGCAATAAACTTATTTACTCTCAAATAAAGAAAAACCAAAATAGATTCCAGCTAGCCCAATTAAAATATCACCAAGCGTATCTTGCCAAATCTCAGTTAAAATTATTGGAATTCCATACGATATTAAGAATTCAAAAACTTCAAAAACAAATATCAATGCAATTGCTGTTAAAATAGGTTTCTTAACATCGTATTTTAACAAAACTACAATTAAAGTTATTGCCAAAAGAAAATGTACCAATGCCCAACCGTAATGTATGGTTATAAACGAATTAGAATAAGCTTCAGTTGCTAACAAACTAAAAACGTTATTCAGCCACATTGGAAAAATAGATTGTAAAATTGTCATTAGTAACTTCCTGAATCTTCAGATTTATAATATGAGATAATTCCTTTCTTAGTAACCCGATATGTTTGTTTCATACTATTGTAAGTCATCATCTTTTTACGTTTCAAAGATAGTATTGAATCTTTTCTATAATATTTTTCAAATAGAAATTTATCGTAACCCCTTGAACCTTTCATAATTAAAATATTTAAAATTGCTTGTTCTTCTTGATTGAATGTTTTATTTGCCATAGAATATTAAAGATTTTTCATCTTCTTTAGTTTGTTAAGCATTACAATATGCTTTTTTTCGTCTGCTATGATTTTTTTAACAACTTTGATTGTTTTTGGGCTATAAGTACCCTGTCTTAAAAAATTGTTATAACCAGCTATCGCTTCTCTCTCGTCGTTAATTAAGAAATCTATTGTTACCATTTTATATTATTATTAAGCCTGTATTGTTTATAAATATTATTAATATCTATAACCCTGGGAAATTAGGTTTTGCCCATAATGCGTATGGTAATTTAGCTCCTATCTTTCCTATCTTCTGAACATACGGTCTTCGACCTTCATCTTCTAGTTTTCTAGCTTCTACAACTGCTAGATGTCGACCCTTATATTTTTTGATTGGAACTAAGCCTTTACCTTTTCCTGGTCTTCCTTTGAAAATTTTCATTTCGCCTCCCACTAAAATTTATTTTAAGTCTTTCTAAGAAAATATCAGACGGCGAATCGAATACCATTAAAAGTATAATTCTATATAAGACATAACCTAAAATTAATACTACACAGACAGAACCACAAATCTCACCTATCATCACCTCTTATTCGTTAGGCTAAATTAGCCAAATAAACAACACAAATCCTCCGATTTAACTGCGACAATCTTAGTTTCAGGAATTTTAATTCCTTCTTTATCTCTAACTTCAATATCCCAGTTTGGGTCACAATCCAAAAGACTGTTAACTAAATCTCTAACGCTTACCATTTTTCTTATCCTCCTTAATTACTTTAACTATTTGTCCTACTATAAAATCCAAGCCTAATTTATCGATTCCTTTAGTAGTTTCGAATGCTAGTCCGATTCTAATCCCCTGCGGCTTCCAAGGTGTACCTTTATCATTAGGGATAGTGTTTACATTAACAACTATTCCTCTTTCTTCTAATTGTTCTGCTATTGTTTTAGAATCTAAAGAATGCTCGCTCAAATCAATTACAAACAAATGATTATCTGTTCCGTCACTAACTATTTTCAATCCATGTAATTTTAATTGCTCGCATACGTATCTAGTATTTCTAATAACTTCAAATGTATAGGTTTTAAATTCTTCAGTTGCTGCTTCTTTAAAACAAATAGCTTTAGCCATTATCTCATTATTTTTTGGGCCTCCAAAAATACCAGGAAATACTGCGCTATTTAATTTTTTCTCATAATCTTTTTTAACCATAACAAAAGCTGACCTAATTCCTCTCAAAGTTTTATGAGTAGTCGATGTAATAAAATCCGCATGGCCAACTGGTGATGGATGTGCACCACCAGCTATAAGGCCAGCGATATGTGAAATATCTGCCATTAGATACGCACCACACGACTTTGCTATATCCGAAAATTTAGTAAAGTCGATTATTCTAGAATATGCAGTATAACCACATATGATTAATTTTGGTTGAGCCTTCATAGCTATCTTTTCTAAATATTCATAATCTATAATTCCGTTTTCATCTAACTCATAATTTATAATATCAAACATTTTACCAGAAAAATTAACTGGCAATCCATGAGTTATGTGAGCTCCGCTATCTAATTTCAAAGCCAAAATTTTATCTCCAGGATTTAAAAAAGCTAAATACACTGCTAAGTTGGCAGTTGCTCCAGATAGTACTTGCACGTTAGCAGCATATTCATCTTCTGCGTCGAAAAGTTTTAAAAGTCGTTTCTTACATTCTACTTCAATCATATCTATATACTTATTGCCCTGGTAATATCTTTTTCCAGGATAGCCCTCAGAATACTTATTTGTTATTACAGAACCCAATGCTCTCAATTGTTCGGCCGACGGAATATTTTCACTAGCTATCAAATTATACATGTTTTTTTGTCTATTCAATTCTACTTTTTCAATTCCAAATAATTCATCTTCCATTATCCATATTTCTCCTTTTTAGCTTTCATTATGTCCAACTTAAATTTTTCAATATCAAACATTGCTTCTTTATAACATATAATCATAAATAATCCTATACCAAATATGCAATAAAATATTGAAAGCGGATAACCGACAACCTCATTAAGATTATTAGCTAAAAGACAATTGTCTGTTGGGCATCCTGATTCTGCAACAGTAACAAAATTAGGAAAGTTTGAAAAATATTCAACATGCGTTTCAATACCATAATGTCTATAAATTTCAACATGTACTTGCTCATGCATATAACCCAATCCAAAAAATCCTAAGATTAAGACTACGCCAAAAATTAATGACATTCTCATTGTTGTCCCTCCTCGTATGTACAATCAGGTGTTGCGGTCTGGTCTAATATACATTCAACACCTTCATAATCATCATAAACCACTGCGTACGCATGATTATCACTAAAATCTAAAACCACATCGCTTTCATACCAAGGATAAACTCTGTCGATTATTTTAGAATATAATAACGCATAATCTAAACAATCTCCACCATTCTCATAAACTTCTGTAAAATCTCGATACATTGCAATTGCTTCGTTAGTAACATGATAATCGTATGTCAACGATATAAAATCTCTTAAACAATTAGACAACTCTTCTAATTCTAAATCAGTAGAACATATTTTTTTGAGATTAGAAGAAAACCGTTGATGCTGGTCATCAATTCTTTCTTGATATTGTTGAAAATATAATACGCCCCAAGTACCTGCCAAAAAACCCAAAACAAAAATATTCAACACTATTAAACTAACTACCATTCTTTTTTTCCTCTTCTTTGTAGTTCTTTTTCTATAATCTAAGTATCTTCTAAAAATAGAAGGTTTATTTTTTTTCTTCATTGTCTTTTCCTCCAAGTTCTACACATATCTTTAAACAAATTACAACTTAAAGATTCTTCAATTTCTTCAGATAATTTAAAATTACCAGCATGTGCCATTTCTTCACTCAATTTAACCTTTCGTAATTCATCATAGTACTTTCCAATCTCCAAGTTGCCGTCTAGTTCTAAATACTTACTCATATCAAAATTATTATTGACTTCTTCAACTAGATGAGCCATTTGCTCTTCATCTCTATTATAATAATGAAGTGAATTAACATAAAATCCTAATTCTCCAGGTTCCATTCCTAACCAACTACACAAAGATTGAAGTATGAAAGAACTCAAAGCAAAATCATATGTTTTAAAGCCTCCAAAGAAATCCCAACTTCGATAATGAATAGTCATATTTAATTTTCCATCTCGGTGGATAAAGTGATAAGAGCAGGTACAAGGACAATCCTTTCTGCCTGGCTCAGTATCATAGGGAGTATAAATTTGAACTACACATCTTTTTGAGTTAGGATTCTTTTTAAGTTTCTGATAAATATTAACTAATTGATTGTATTCATTCCATCTAGAACCATAACTATATTGCATTCTTCCATCATCTAAAAGTTTGTAATGCTGACCAAACATCTCAGGCTTATACTTATACATAATCGGTGGGTCTAAATTCAAAACTTCGCTCATTAGTTCTCCATGCATCCACCATTTGAAATATTTATGGTTTTCCCAAGAAGATAAAACAGCCTTTGCGTTCTTAATTATAAAAAATTGTTGGATTAATTCTCCGCCTAATAATTTTTTATAACTTTCAGAATTAATATCGCTGGTTGATTCAACTCCATTACTATTGTTTAACTTAACTGCAAAATGTTTTATTGCAGCATTCAAATCCAAAAATTCTAATCTATCCATTTGTTATCATAATCCTCCCAGGTTGTTGAACTAATTTATAGTTTCTTAATCTTCCTTCAAAAATTTCTATTGTAAACTTATCATGATAATAAGCTCTTTCTTCAGCTGGAGTACCCATATGTCTAGACCTTCTTATTAATTGCATAAAATCAAAGGTCTTCATCTCTCACCGTCTCCAATAGTTTAATTCCTAATTTAGCAAATCCTTCGTTGACATCGTGCTCTACTTCTTCGCCAGTATCAACTTTATATTTATTCGGACCGTCTCCATAATGCCTACTAATATTTCTAGCACTTCGAGTAAAAATTGGCTTACCATTTACCATTACTGTAACAGTTATCATTTTGATTTGTTCTTAACAACTTTAACATTCTCTCTAACATATGTTGCATTTGTTTCTACCTCTTTAATTAACTTTTTTTCTGCTACTAATTCGTCTATATATTTAATTACGTAACTGTAATTCATTCCTAAAAAACCTGTGATTCTAGAAATTGGAACCCTACCTAATTTTTTCACAGCTTTAAAAATTTCTTTCTTTTTCTCTTCTCTAATTTCTTCGTGTGTTGCCATTATTCTACTTTTCCAACCCATTCAAATTTATCTTCATCTTTATTGTACTTGTATTTATTCCATCTGCTTTTTCCATTTGATTGAATTTCATCCATACATTTTTCTCCACCCATATAATATGTTATGTAATCTATAAACTCTCCAGTTGTTATGAAGTGATGAATCTGGCTTATATATTGTTCCAAAATTATAATAATCTTGCTTTGATACTCTGGAATAATTCTTCCATATTCAGAAGCGTCTTTTGAGTGAGTTCCTTTACAGCTTTTTCTTCCGCCAAGTTCTTCACTATACTCAAATTCGAAATGCCAAATAGCACTTCTTAATTCGTGAATAAAAAAGCCCCAACCACTTGAATATCCTGTGAATTTTTTCTCTAATTCAGCAGTAAATGCTTTATCTAAAAGTCTCAATGCTGTGTGATATTCTTTCCATTGTTTTTTATCGCCCAATCTAAATGGATGATTTTTTACCTGCTCGTGTAATTGAATTAAGTTTTCCATTATTCTTTTTTCTCCTTAGGTTGGTTATTTAAAATTAGATATTGGCTCATATGTCTAATAACTCTAGTTGGTTTCTTTTCGTCGTTGTTTATTTTCTTAACTAAATTACAAACTTCAGATGCAATACTTAAATTTGTATAGATTATGCTTCGTGCTCCACATGGCAATTTAGTTGGAGTAATATTTAAACTCTTTTCCCAATCAATCATGTGTTGTTTATCGAACGTATCTACAAATCTGATATTGTACTCTTCACCACCGGCTCTAACATCTAAAACAAAACACTTATAATCCTTAACCAATTTGTACAAAATCTTTCTATTTTCCAAAGTATCAAAAGTTAAAATGAAAATAGTATCTAAACCAATATCTAAACTGGTATCGGTCGTAACCTTTCCTTCAGTAGTTTTAATCTCAATTCCACTAAAATCTTTAATGATTTCCTTTAGTGCTTCTAATTTTGGTTTTCCAATATCTTGTAATCTATAGAATTGATTTGGAATATTCGGTTCTTCAACAATATCATAATCAAAAACTTCTATGTCTTTGAATCCTAGTTTAGCTAAATTAAGTGCAATGAACGAACCTAAACTTCCAGCCCCCATAATCTTAATCTTCAACTTTTGATTTACTGGGTCAAAAATATCTGATTGACGGTCATAACTTATGTCGTTCATAGTCCACCCTCCGACATTATTTCTGCAAATCTTTTAAACTCTACATCAACTGCAGTTGGGTCTTTATAGTTTGCGCTAGAGTGATGTATGGTTACTAATTCCATAATAAATTTTATATTGTCTGCCGATACCATTCCAGTACATAAAGACAATGCTCGTTTGAAAGATGCCATGTTTGTAACTGCTACAAATGGTCTTCCTTCATTTTTTCTCTTCATCATCTCTTTAAAATATCTATTTCTAAGAGCTTTTCCTTCAAAAATATCCTTCATAAACGCTACGTCTAAAACGAATAGCGGACAACTTAATCCATTATCAGCCATAAATTCCAACGCCTCCTGTTCTTTCAATATCATCAACGTCATTACTATCTTCACTTTCTTCCTCTTTATTTTCTTCAGTTATTTCAGGCTCTTCACTATTGCCAAAACTGTTTTCAGCCATTAAATTTTTCATCTTCATTCTAACTTGGTCAAGCATAACAGTCCTTAAATATAAATCGCAATCATCAAATTCTAAATTCAATGGATTTTTCATACAGACTTTAACTTTATGATTTCCTTGACTACTAACTACAAAAACGTACAAATCTTTGTATTGCATTATGTTTGACATATTGTTTAAATCAGTAGCTGACCAGAAACAACCCATTCTGTGATGTGAATGCCAATGCCCAACTATTCTTCTACATCTATTTCTATACTTTCTAAATAAATTTACTTGGTCAGAAGTATCAATTTCTACGGCTGCTGCTGAAATTCTTTGGTCTGGAATTAACAAATCATCTAAACACATTTCTCCATTCTTAATCTCTCCAGTTAAATACCCACCTACTTCAACATTATATTCGCTACTAAGAACATTCATTTTAGAAATTAAAGCTGCAGTTATATTAACCTTCATCTTCTTCTACCTCTATTCAAAATATATTGTTTTCTATAATCTGGATTTAATAATCTATATTGGTCAGTAGTTAAACCTTGTCCAGATTTATATTCTGGAGAATTTAAAATCATACCAACTGTACTTTGGTTATTTGCAGCTGCTTGTTTTTTAACATTTTCAGGCAATATTGAATCTTTCCAATGCTCGATGTTTAAAACTGGAGATTTATCGTTATAACTAAATAACATTTGTTTCAATAAAATAGCCAACTTTCTCAATTGTAAACTAGCCAATAATTTAGAAACTTGTCCTGAAAATGAACCTAAACAAGCACTACCACCGCTATAAACATGTGGATGTGGGTGTTGATTGCATGGGTTATTCAAATTATTAAAAACTACAACGTCATATTTTAAATGTACGGTTATGTGACCAATGTAATACTTCACATCTTTATAATCTATATATACTTCTCCATAGTCTAAATGAATTCCGTCGTGTTGCAATTTTAAGCTTTTAATAAAAGGCAATGCTTCTACTTCTTCAACAATCTTTTCGAATTCTGTATCGAAATTTTCCATCATACTTGAAATAACTTCGCATGTTTTATTATTCACTTCAATATTTTTTTCTACTTTAACTAAATCTCTACATAATTGGACTGTTGTTTTTTCGCTTTTAACAACGTCTTCTTTCAACTTAGAATATTTATATTTTAAATTTTTAGAAAAAACAGCGTAACTTTTTTTCTTAACAACATCTTTCATTCGTGCAGAATTATCTACAATTTCTAAACCATTGATATTTTCAAACAACAAACCCATTGCGTTTTGAAATTTCCTAATTCTTGGAGGTTCTGGAAAAGGATTAAAATACATAATTATTAAATTTCTAGCTTTATAATAATCAGCAATGACATAATCTCCATGCTTTATTCTTTCTACACCATCATCTAATTGTTTTAGATAATTAGAAGTTAAAAATTTCTGACTCTTAAAAACAAAAGTTGCTTCTTCAAGGTCTGTGTCTTTCTCAATACCCATAATATTTATTGGCTTAATAACCAATGTTAAATCTTCAAAAAATAATTCGGTTGGTGTTACGCCGTCTTCGTTAATTACTTTGTTATAATATACGTTTTTTATTCCGTATGCAGACAATATATCTTTAAATCTTACTCTAGCACTCTGATGAGTATATGTCAATAATCCATTATAACCATATGCTTGGCCTTTGAAAAAGTTATCTGCCATAAGTTGCGCCTCCAAAATTTAATAAATAAGAAAAAAGGCCGGAAACCTGGTTTCCGGTTAATAAATAAGTTTCTCCGTTTTGAACAACATCGTTAAGACCTAAATCTTGGGTGTCACTCAATGTAGTTATGGACTGTGATGGTGCTAGAGAAAGTCCTGCTTCTCTTAAAGCATCGTTCAATGTTGCAGTATCTGCGACTTGAATTGACGCTTGGTCTCCATCCCATGGTCCAATTTGTATTGTTTTCATTTTTTATTTTCCTCCATTTTAGTTAGAGTATCTAATATTTTGATGTTTTTATTTGTTTTCATTCTCTTATGTGTAGTTGTGATTTAATATATCGTTGGTCGTTTTCTGGAAGATTTTTAACTTCTAAACTTCTGCAAATCTTGTCCTTTACTCTTCCAACGTATTTTGTTTTTACTGTTACCATTTTTTTTGATTATAAGGAGTTTTCAAAATTTAATTTTACTCGCTCTCTTTTTTTGAAAATAACTTGTTGTTATTTTATAATATGTAATACACATTACACTTTATAAATGTTTCTATTGATGATTTTTACTAGCCAGTAATCACACTTCTAGCCTGTTTAATAACTTCTATTTCTCTAATAGTATATATGTTATTTGTGTTTTGGACTTGCCATGGGAAATGGATAGTTCCGTCACAATATGCAACTAATTTTCGGCCGGTTAAGCTATCATTCTTTTTTAAAATCTTAACCAAATAATATCCTTTAGAAAATCTACTAATTCTACGTCTTACTGCCATTAGAAAAAATCTCCTAATTCAGTATTAGGATTAACCACTCTTTCTATGTTCATTTCCTTTATGCTTTCTAATTGCCTTATGTTTGTTATAAATAATTTCTCCCATAATATTTCGTAATCTATTTTTAATTCATCTGGCAATTTAGTATCTTCGTCTAACAACACAACATCTGTCATTGGATATTTTACAGCATCTGTTGTTTGTTTGATAAATAATAACTTTCCAACTGAACCTCCTTTAAAATCAGTTCCTAAATGTTTATTGCTATATCTAGCACCTCGAATATGTTGAATATCTCCATCATACTCTTCTAGATTCTTAGCTATTTTTAAATCCTTAGTTAATTTATCGTATGGTAATTTATTGAAATCTTTTTTGATTTTAAGCATTTCATCCCTAACTTCTCTAGTTGGTTTCTTTTCCAAAAGCATAATGTATATCTTCTTAATCATTTCCTTAATTTCATCAGATAAAACATGTTGAATTATCGAAAATCCTTTAGCTTGAAAAGAACCATCACTTAAAAAACCATAATATTTCTTCTTAGCGTCTTTCATAACAAAAGTATTGAAGGTTTTTTCATACTCTAATTCCATACAATAAAAATTTGGATTGATATTAAAATCAGCTGTTATCCATTCTTTCATTTTGTCATTAAGTTCTTCACCTAAAACTTTAGGGTCTACTTCCTTAGGGTGCTTTACCATTACTGAATCAGTATCTCCCGTTACAACTTCGTACCCATATTCTTCAGTTAGCCACTTTTCACACTTCATAATAGACTTTCTTGATATAGAGGTGATTGCCGCAGCTACCCAGGGATTAAATAACGGAAATCTGTTAAAGGCATTCACACCATATAAAGAATTGCTAATCTGCTTTAAGACATCACTTCGGTAAGCAGATAATAAATACTCAGACGAAGTTTTCCCATATTTTTCGGCTAGCTCTGGTAATTTGTGTTTATGTTCATTTCTTCTATTGGTCAAATCTTCTAAAATTATAGGATAAATTCCTTTTTTAGTAGTCTTAAAATATTTTTCAAATGTCCATTCGTTTAGAACATTTCCAACATTATCTCCCTTCAAATCTTCGCCAGCTGCTCCAGACATTTGCCACATTGCAATGTCATCTATTTTAGCTCCTTCAGAATCATTAATTGTTGATGGACAAATATTGAAGGTTCTAATAATTGATGGGTATAGTCCTGCAAAATCAAAAACACTTACACTTTCATGAATTCCAGGATGAGCAGGAATTACATGTGCAGCTTTAATTCGGATATGACTATCTGTTAAATTAACATTGTGCTCTTCTCCATTGTTTTCAATCTTTACCTTTCCAGTATTATCTGGGATTATCGCATCCTTAAAATGATGTTTCAAATAATGTAAAAGTACCACACTATTATGAGTAGTATTGTTTAGCGGAACTGGCACAATTTCAGTCTGAATAACCATTAGAAATTCAATAAGTTTAAATTTATCAATAATCTGCTTAACTAATTCTACGTCACGAATATTATAAGTTATAAAATCGTTTATTCTGGTTTTCCAAGTGTCCCAACCAATATCCGTTAATTTTTTAGTGTCTAGGAAAAAGTTTGCAGTGCTTTCCAATGAAAAGCTTGCTGGCTGTGGCTTATAACAAGTATTTTTTTTAAGAACTGGAATAAAATCTATAAGTTCAACTCCTCTTATCTCACTATTGAAATTCCAACGTCCTTTAATTTTGTAACCTCTTGTTTCTACTTCTCCAAAATTACTCAAATCTTCAGGATTAATTCCTAAAACTTTTAATCTGTTTATGATATACGGCCAATCAAAATTGTTTGAATTCCATCCACCACAAATATCATAATCTAAATCTCTAAACACGTCGCAAAAGTCTTGCATCATATCTTTTTCTTTATCGAAAATTCTTAACTCTTCTTTTGGATTTTCTCTAGGCAATATTTGGTCGCCCTTTGGATTTTTTATAATCCAAATGATATACTTATCAAGTGCATAATCGTACAAACAGATAGATGTGATAGGCTTTGGGGCATTAAGACAATCTAAACTACCATCATTTTCAATATCTATAACTCCTACTTTTCTTTGGTCTGAAAACTTTTTAGGATTTTCTAAAAGATATTTTAAATTGATGTCTAACCAAGCTTCATAAGTTTGAATTCCTTGAGCCTTTAATGCTTTTCTAAACTTCCAAAATTCATACTTGTTTGGAATTATCTTACATAGCTTTTCTCCATAAATACTGGTATATCCAAGCTTAGTTTCAAAATCTCTATCTCTGCTTTCAGGAATTATAACATCTAAAACAGCGTCTAAATCGTTTGACTTTACATAAAAGTAATTTTCGAAGTCTATCTCTCTCATTTTTTTTACACCGTTCTCTCTATAGAATTCGTAGATATTACTAAACTTTGTTTGTATTTGTATTATTTCTTCCATTTTGATTATGATACGGTGCGCAAGGGCGATTCCCTCCCTCCGCCTCCCGTAATTATGAGTGCTGGGTATAGGATAGGCGTGTACTGACGCCTTGTTTTACTTCTAATCTTTTTCAAGATTCTTCTTAATAGCGGGGGATGACGAGCATTTTACTCGCATCTCTCCTCAGCAGTGAGGAGCGGAATAACAATTTTTTCCCACATCCCCATTTACCTGTTAAGTTCTCCTATATCTGATTACCAATCAGACTACATTGGTTGAGTATGATTTATGATTTTTTCTGAATATCTGCTAATATTTTTTTAGTTTTGTTTGAATGTTTTTTTCCTCTAAATGCAAAATTATCAGTTTTCCAATGACAATTTAAACACAATAATTTTAAATTTTTTAGTTTATTATTTTTATTATCTCCGTCTTTATGGTGAATCTGGTAAGGACCTTTACCTTCTGAATTAACCCAACTAAACTTACAATCTTCGCATTTATGGCCTTTTAAATTTAAAAAATACTTACGCCTCAGAGTTCTAGACCATTTTTCAAATGGCAACTCTTTCATAATTTTTTTATCTTTCAATCTATAGTATTGTGTTATTTTTTTCTTTAATAACAATCTAGTAGCATCAGTAACTTTCTTTATTTTTCTTTTCTTATTTTGTGATTCCATTTTTTTTAACAATTGCGGATGAAGGATTCGAACCTTACTTGAAGCTTATGAGGCTCCCGTGCTACCAAATTACACCACACCGCATTTATAAAACATCTCCCTTTATATTGTTAAACAAATCTATAGAAGCTTGAATTATTTGGTCCATGTCATAATATTTATACTCACCTAATCTACCGTGAAAATAAACATTAAAACTTTTAAGTTTCGCCATTCTTTGGTATTTTTTAAGAAGTTCAGAATTCTTCTTATCATTTATAGGATATAATTTATTATTTTTAGCAGGTACTTCAAATCCAATGATTCTATTCGTTCCATTACATTTTGGAGGAACGTTTAATTGATTGTATTCTGTCATTCTAGTAAATTTAGGATGTGTGTTTAAATTAACAACTTGTGTTGGCAACAAATCTTCGCCGCTAGTCTTAATTGTTTCAAACGTAAAATCAATACCCTGCCAATCTAACTCTCCTAATTCAAGGTCATATGCTTCGTCAATTGGAGCAGTCCAAATAACTAAATCGTAATCTTCATTTTCGATTTCGTCAGTATGATTAAATTTAATATTAAGTCCTTTGGCTAAATCTTTAAACAAATTTGTATACCCGTTTTTTGGTATGTAAACGTTTTGTCCTTCGAAAAAATCAGTATTATAATGTTTTTTAGCTTTAAATCTTTTTAGTACTTTGTCCTTTATGTTATTCCAATGCTTACCCCACATTTTATTTGAATAAGATGAAATATACTCATCAAAAAAACTTACTTTTGAATTTAACAATCCATGTAATTTTTCATGTGCATTTGTAGGCGGCCACATCGTGAATCCACCATTACCCAACGCCATTACTTGATGGTCGTATGATGCTAAATCAGTATGTGAAATCAAAAAACTTTCAGCTTCTCGAGTTTCTTTTCTAAAATGCAAAAGATGTGGTCCACACTTACTAACCCAACATTGTCCTTTTTTATCCCAATAATCCTGGCATGCACCACCTATTTTGTCAGTTTTTTCAAAAACATCTACTTGATGACCATCATCCTTAAACAATCTAGCCATACATAAACCTGCAATACCTGCACCAACTACTGCTACTTTCATTTTTTCTCCTCCTTAATTTCAATTTTCCATTTCTGAGGAATTTTGTCTATTATGCTTTTTACTCTATAATATAACTTCTTTTCAATTGCGTTTATAAATTCAAATTCATAATTTCTAAAAGGGTCTAATACGGTTGGATTTTTAGATGGTTCTCTATAAAAACAATTTCTATAAATCATTTTAGCTTCCGGATTAATCCAAAACGGACACCACCAAACTGATAAATGCAAATGCTCTTTAAAATGTAAAACTATTCTATATTTATTCTTTTGTTTTTTTGCTTCAGTATTAAAAGCTTTCATAAGAGCTAATTTAGAATCTTTTTCTTCTTTTCGTCTTTTTGCAAATTTTGCCAGCTCTTCAGGAGTATATTTCCGTTTTTTCTCTCTTTTTTCTTCAATTATCATTCTAATTCTTTCTCCAATTTTTTAATTTGTTCGTTATAAGAATCTATTTTGTTTTGAATTTGGCAAGACCCACCTAACATTTTCATATCGCTTTCGCATTGTCTAACTTTAGCTTTACAATCTGCAAGTTCTTCTCGAATTGTTAAATTTTCTCTACCAGTAATTGGATTCTTTTTTCTGTCTAAGGCCAAAGCTTTCATTCTGTTCTTCATATCGTTACTTGCTTTTCCCATTTTTAACGTCCCTAAAAAATCTTACAACGATGCAAAAATTTCCAGTAATTTTATCTCTATTGAAATTAGATTTGAAACCAAGCCTTTTTATTTTATTTATTAGCGGAATCATCTTATCTCGGTGCTTTACTCCGTTGTGAATTTCCATCATAATAGTGTCAACCTTGCTATTTTTTAGCACGGACCAATCCAGGTTGAACTCCTCGAACTCGATGTCACACTTTATTTTAGTTGGCTTATAAGTATTAATCAACTTTTTTAAGCTTATTGTTTGGACTTCAAGCTCCTCATATCCCATTTTATGCTTCAAAGAACAACCAGCATATTTTTTATTTTTGCTAACGAAGAAAGATATGCATTTTTTGGCAGATTCACTAACTGCTTTTTCTATTAACAAAACATTTCTGGCATGACCAACATTTTCCTTAAAAAGTTTGATATTGTCGGTAAACGGCTCTAAAGATATTATTTGTTTAACTTCTAAACAATATTTTTTAGCAAAGGTTCCAATATTTGCTCCTAAATCCAAAACAACATCAGAAGATTTTAAATTCAAAGCTTTGTAGGCATTGTTGGTAATAACTTCTTTAATCATTCTCTGGTCATCAGTGCCAGGTCTAAAGTAAATCTTGTTTACGGCATCAAATCGTTTGTGTTCCATTATTTCTTAACCCCCAAAATAGTATCTACAAATAGAGACGCATCATGATATTTTCTTAAGTGAGCAATTAATTCATTTCTCAATTCAATTCTAGTTATCATGCCCATTCCAGTTAATCTAATTACAATATCGTCCATTGAGGCTTCATAATTATTCATATCCACAATTAATGAATCTGGCAAGAAAGTTTGTATACCTTCAAAATCTGAAAATCCAACTGGAATAGAACCAAACAATAGTGTTTCTAAAAGTCTCATAGTCATATATCCATTCATCTTGTAATCCTCTTTGGCCAATAACGGTACCGCAACTGCATCTTGGATTTTTGATTTGAATTCGTTGAATCCAATTCTAGGGTGATAAGTTATATTAGGATTTGCTTCTCTAAAAGCTTTATTCTTGTCGTTCAACCAATTACCAACTAAATGAACATGATTTGGATATTTGTTAGAAAACGGAATCAGCTTTGTATTGAAATCATAATCTCTCTCGTAATTATTTCCAATGTAAACTAATTTCTTGTTTCTATTTTGAACCAGAGTAGGAAATTGCTTCATCTCATCAAAGTCAAACGGAATGAACACTGATTTTCTGGTGATTATGCTTTTCTTTGGAACCAGAGCAGTCTCTAGAATAACAACATCTTTGAATCCTAGTTTTTGAATCTCTAATTCATCGTCTGCTGTCAACTTATAATCCAAATCAAAAATAACCAACCTAGTGTCAGTTCCTTTGTATCTGTCTAATAGTTTCTTCTGAATATCCAAATCTGGAGAATATTTGTCATCCATTTTATCTCGAGTGTTGTCTTTTGTTGGGAATCTCCATTCTAAAAATAAAATGTCTAAATCATCTGGTGAATCGCAAAGTGGTCTAAAATCTATTGCATTATAAATTTCAAATCTTTTTTTCTGTGAAAAGGCTTCAAAGGCTAGCTCTTTATATTTCATAACTGATTCCATGTCTCTATCCATTGGCCCGCAATAAATGTCCCAACCACGTTTTATAAATTCCTGGAGAATCCACGGAACATACGTTCCTCCACCACATGGACTTGATATTCCTATTTTATCAGATAAATAGTTCCAATGATTATATAATATTTTCTTTTTCATATTATGACTATTAAGTTTGAATTTAATTTATGTTGTTCCAATATGAATCTTCTTTTTGATATGTAGCCGGAAGAGGTTTCTTTGTACCAATGCTGGGTAGGATGATACTCTATAAAACAATCAAATTCTTTTATATAAAAATCTATTTCTTTTTTACCAAATAAAATATGCATATTGATATTGTCCTTTAACTTAATACCAAACTGTTTTGAAATGCATAGTCCTATTTCTGCTTCGCCTTTAGAATCAAAAAATGAGCCGTTAATATAAATATTTCTTTTTTCTCTGCAGTTCTTTCTAGCTTTTTTATATACTTCTGGAATACAAAAAGTTCCATATCCTCTAGCGCTATCATAATCATATTTACACAGCATACAACAAAATTTAGTTTTTGCAGAACCATAGCACATAAAATCTTTTTTACAAAATAAACATGCTCTGATACTTTTCGGAACTCTAGCATTTGGATGAGGTCTTGCTGAAATTTTGCTTTGAATTTTAGAATCAAAAAATGGATTATCTTTTAGAATTCTAGACCTATAAAAAGCTAAACATTTTTTAGAACAGAATTTTTTATTTTCATGTTCTTTTCCACACCATAAACATTTCCTTCCCATTTTAGCTAAAACATTATTTATTAAATGTCTTTTCATTCTATATTCTCCAAAACTTTAAACGCAGTTTTGTGATAGTGAAGTAATGTGTTTCCTACTTTTCGTTCTCTGACTTTCTTTTCTCCAATCAAATGAGCAAGTGATACTTTGATAGAAACTCTGTCAACTTCAAATTTTCTCTCAATGTCTGAAATAGATAATCCTTGTGGATTCTTTTTCAACATCTCCTCAATTTTTTGTTTTAATTCCATTTTTTATATAGTATCATATACAGTACTGTTTATAAACTTATCCATTTTAATCACACCCTCTCTCTAAAGTAGAGAAAACACCACGCATTCCGCCAATTGCAACAAACGGAAATGCTAATAATGGTAATGGTGGATTGAAAATAACAGTTGCTATACCGATTCCGGCTATCAACAGAAGTTCTATTATTTGTAGTTTAAATTTATTTGGTTTTCCCATTTTAAGAGTTATTTCCACAATTACAAACCACATCTGGGCAAGTAATTTCATTTACTATTGTGAAATTGTTTTCTGGTTCAAAATCATAATTGTTTGTAATTGGATTTTCAACATTTACGACTGGTTCAAAAGAATTGTTTTGCGAAAATAGAGGAGTCATTTTGCCTTCGTTAACCATATACAAATAACCACAAGCTAGCGCCAAAAATACTATCATTGAAAAAATGGAGAATGTCTTCCAAAAATTAAATTTGAATCCAGTTCTTTCCTTTTTAATTTTTATAGGCTTTTCTTTTTCTATTGGTTTTACGGGTTCCATTTTTGGCCATGGTTTATATTTTTTAACAGGAGTATCAACAGGAGTGGGAGACTCCACATCACATCCGCCTTCCGGTGCTTCGTCCTGCCCACATGGAGGGGGCGACGGACTTGTATAGCCAGATTCCTCCGTAATATCCTGTTGACTTTTATGTTCTACTACTTCAATAGCCGTAGGCGGCACAAAATTATTATCTACTTTTACAAGTACCATTATTTTAAATCACTCCCGTCTTTCCAAAATTTAGAACGTTTCAAATATTGTTCTCTTCTTTTTTCATCCCATGATTCCATTCTAGCAATATTGCTAGCTCTATCACACATCTTAATTGTTATCCCATTTGCAGTTTTTAATCTTGGGAAATAATAACCATAATTATCATTGGTTCCTTCATGCGAAACTTCCATAACTAAATCTGCAATATATCTACCAAACTCTCTAACTAATTCATCATATGTTGTGCCTGTGTCTTCAATTGTATCATGCAAAACAGCAGCTGCTATAACTTCAGAATTTCCAGTTACACAACTAACTGCTTCCATCACTGGAAAAACATGAGCATGATAATAATCATCTCCAGAATCATCTTTTTGGCCTTCATGTTTTCTTTCAGCAAAAGACATTGCTTTACCTATCAATTTAAAGTCTCTCATTTCAATTTCTCCTTATTCTTTGAAAATTTTAAGATATATACTATTATTGCTATTATCAAAACGATGAATGACAAATAATATAAGAAATTTTGCTGTGGGCTAGGAAATATAAACATTCCAATTAGTCCGATTGCTCCTACAACTTTGGCTTTGTTAATTTTCTTCATTTTGCATCTCCTCGTCAATGTTGTCACATTCTCTTTGATAATCGTATTCAGTTGGCATTTTCCACCTTACTAATTTTAAATAATAGAAAAATCATATAGTTAACTACATCAGAAATTTCATCTCTATATTTTGGATGAGTTATTCCATGAATATCTAATATTTGTTCAGCTCTGTTTATCTTACAGCCTATTATAGTTTGCAAAGTTGGGACGGGTTCGTCCTTAAACGAATCTCCATAAATGACTCGTCTTTCTTTACGAATATCAAGAATTTTCTTTAGCTCATCTAAATACTCTTTTCCGTACTCTTCTTCTTTTAATATCATATCTACCATACGCGAGGAGAAGGATTTGAACCTTCGTTGACGAGTACAAGGCGCGCGCTTACTCGTTGTGCTAGACCGGGCTACACTACCCTCGCAAGTTTAAAAAAAATAAAAATAATTTTTTATAGGTTCTTGCAAACCTTAGTTTTCGTCTTCGGATTCCTCTGATTCAGTAGATTCAGTAGATTCAGCCTCAGCTGTTTCTTCTGTCTCTGCCGTTTCAACGGTTTCTTCAGGCGCAGTTGTTTCGTTTTCTTCTGCCATTGTAAAGTCTTCAGGGAATAAAGTTTTTCGCTTGTCAGCTGTAGCTTTAACTGCTGCTGCTTCTGCTAGCTTATTTGCATAAGCACAAATTTTATCTCCGAAAGTTTCAATAGCTGCAGGCTTAGCTCTCAATCCTGTGGGCTTCAAGAATCTTTTCAATGTTGATGTATTAATATCTCCCATCTTAAATTCTCATTTGAAGCCAACATTTAGTATCTTCTGGGTCATCGTTAAGCTGTTTCTCGATTTCAACAGTCATTCCAACAGCGTTCATTGGATTTGTGATTCCTAATCTTCGACAGAATTTCCATGCCATACCTTTATCATCCTTTGAAAAGCTTAAAACTTCTTTTCCAGTTCCGTCATCTACGAAGTAAGCATTTAATTTTGCTTCTACTGTAACATCTCTGAAATTTCCGTCTCCCAAATCAATTCGGTCCAATGGTTCTGTTGTAACAACAAAACATGGTGTCATTCCTACTGGAACTGACGACTTTTTACCATCTTTCCAAAACTTAGGCTTTGTACCAATCGTAACACTCGCAATCTTAGCCTTTCGACCAACATATTGAGAATAATCAATTGATTGTCCCGAAACACCAGCTTTAACTTCAACACTAGAACCATAATTAGCAATCTTAGCGTTTAGCTCGTCTTGCTCTTTTTGTAGTTCGGGTGATAATCCTTCTTCAGGTGCAGTCTGCGGTTGAACAGGGGCTACGCTTTCGCTAGCTTGTGGAGCAGAGACATCGGTAGGTTGAACTGGCGGTTGGGCCTGAGCAACTGGTTGTTGGACTGGCTGTGAAGGGGCTTGACTTTCAACAGGCGTCTGATTAACATTATTGTCTTCCATAATTTTTACCTCCTTTCAATTGGTTTAAGCATTTTGTAATATCCAAATCTGTCTGTTCTTTCTTGTCGTATTGTACATCATCGATTAAATTTTGGGCATTCATTTTTTTTCACCTCGTTTAGCTTCTCGAATCTCACGCTTCTTTTCTTCAAGTTTCATATGGCAGTTTTCACAAACAGTTTTACAGTTCTTTTCGTCATTAACCAGAGCTTCTAGCTCTTCAACATTTTTAGCAGTAGATAGTGCTGTTTTGTGATGAATTGTTAATTTTTCAGAAGATGGACAATCTTCGCATTGTGTCTTCATAAACTTTCTAGATTTATGTCTGAAAGCCATTATCCAATGGTTTCTTTCTCTACCTTCAACTGTTAATTTTATCAACTTACCATTCTTAATTCTGAATCCTCTTAGAACATCTTCTCGTCTTAATCCTGTAGTAGTTATCATTCTGTTAATTCCTCCAAATCTTCACAGCCACAAGCAGAACAGAAGGGTACTGCATCCGAAGATGCAAAAAAATGCTTACAAGCTTTACACATATAATCACACATATTGTCGTTTGCAAATTTAATCGTAACTTTGATTCTTCTTCTAGGTTTCAATTCCATTTGCTTAACAATATCTTTCGGTATAATTACGCCTAAACTGAATTTACCAATCCTCTTTGCCTCTTTTGTAAATGTTTCCATCTTTTTTATAATATTATTAAATTTTACTTGTTTATAAACTTATCCTTTTTTCACGTTATATGAAAGTTAATTAATCCTATATAATCCCAATTAATCGAGATTATATAGGAATGGGGTTGTAATTGTTTCGCAACGAATCCCCCAGTCCCCCTAGGACAGGGATTCCTTGAGAACTACATGTTCTAGATTAGATAAAAAGTTAATTAATCCCTAAATCATATATATAAGGGATTATATAAATCTCGATTATATAGAAATAGCGATAAGAAGTAGTAAACCTGTCTCCTTATCGCCCAATGTTAATAGAATGGACAGATGGGCGAAATTTTAAAAAGTTATATAATCGAGACGGCTCGATTATATAGGATTCCAGTTTGATGCTTTCTACCAGATGGATAAATATTTAGAATAATATTAAATTTTACTTATAATCTTTTTTGTACGTCAGAATTTGGGGTACTTTCTTCTACTTCTGGAGTTTCAGTAACTGCTGGTTGTGGAGCATCTTCAGCATTTAGTATGTAAGTTGCAGATGGTCCTCTTCCTCCACCAACTAAAGTTCCTTCTTCCATCATTATTTTTAATGCTCTTGTAACAGTTGCTTGAGATGATTGGTCTTCAAATGATGTTAAATCTGAACGTTTGAAGGTTTTCATATTATGACCTTCTAGATATGATAAAATTTCATCAGCTGCTTTTTCAGGTGCGCTTTTAGTATGGTTGGCGTCTAAGATTGGTTTATCGCTTTGGTGTAAGTACGCCATTGAATCATCATCTCCAGAATCAATCATAACCAACCGGTTAGACATTTCTTGTCCAGCTCTATTTTTTATATGCGATATTGTGAAAGATTCGCAATTTCTCTTTCTTGCAACTCCAATAATAGAATCAGCGCTATTTACGATGTCAGATGACCCCCTAAGCGAGTCTCTGGTGTCCCCTGAGTTACCCTGTTGAGACTTTTTCACATGATGTAATATGATTATAGTCAAATCAGTGCATGCTTCTCTAATTACCTTTAAATTGTTGAATAATTTGTTGATGTCAGTTGCCGAATTTTCTTCAAAATCGAAAAATCGTCTAAAACTATCACAAACAAGCAATTTGATTTTGTTTTCCTGTATGTATGAAATTATTGCATTACACTCAGCGGCTTGGTCCAATCTCCAATTTTCTAAAATACTATGATGCATGTTTGGTACTGCTTCTGTTAAATTAAGTCCTTTTTTAATTCTTCTAATCATTTTCTTAAATATTGGTGTTGAATTTTCTTCATTCAAATATAGGACTGGTGCTTGGATTGTATCATACTCGTTGAAAACTTGTTGTCCTGTTGCAATACAATATGCCATATGCAGAACTGCTGTTGTTTTATAAGAAGCTGCTTTTCCTGCTACAAAGTTAATATCTCCTAATGCTAACCATTTATCAACTAACCACGAAATATCCTGTTCTTGCATATCTTCTAATTGTTGGTCAGTCATAAATCGACTTCTAACATCCTTTTTTGGCATTTCTATCTGTTGAACAGATTCTGGAGTTACTTGAATTGGGGCCATATCATAAACTTCAGCTTTTGAAACAGAAAATTCTCTCATCCAAGTGTTTAATTGATATTTGTTAAAAGTATCAATTCTACTATCCATTGCTTTTCTAAGCCATCCTTCAAATTCTTGGTACATTTTACCTGGAAAATTTTTTTGAATGATTGGTTTCATAATAGCATCTATTTCTTCTTTAGACTTGCCAGTTTTTATGCAACCAATCGCCAGATTTGGAAAAATGTTTAAATCTCGTCCAGTACCGTCTGGAATTACATTTTCTGATATGTATTTAAAGAATGGGTCTTCTTCGAAGAACTTTTCAAAGTTCATGTCTTTGTTAGCAATTTGAATTCGTTCTTTGTTTTCTTTTACTTTGGTTGCAGCTCTAGTTATTTTGTCTTGCGAAATTATATTATAATTGGTGTTTGTTTGTAGAATTGGGTATATTTGACCAGTTTTAAAATGTGGTCTTCCTGGAAGAGAAACAATACCATTCACTGATATTTTGGCTTTGTCTGCTTTGAAATGTTCTACGTAAATTTTTCGTAATTCATTTTGAATGTCCTTTTCTTGAGTTGCTAAATTTTCAAATGGCAAATAGACATGAAATCCATGTGGACTTCTATCTGCAATCCAATGAGTATGTTCATTTGTATAAACAAAATCTCTTTCCCATTCGCTATAAGCTTCACTTATTTCTCTTTCAGATTTTCCTTTTAAATCAAAGTCTAATAATATATATTTATTAGCATATTGTCCTAGATTAACTTTTTGTTGTTCTTCTGCCGATAATTCGTTCCATTTCTTCCATTGTGGCCATCTTTCCTTTGTAACTTCGTTGATATATGTAAACCTTCCCTCTTTGTTTAATTCGATTGGAAAGGTATTACTCATTTGGCCACCTCACTGTGGGCTATGTTTTCAAATTCACAGGATACGTATTTTTCTGTTTTATAATCAAATATCTCAATGTTAACATCATCATAATTAGTCAATTTTCCTTTGTACACATATCCATTTCTTAAAATTAGTTTGGCTTCTTTACCTATGCTTTCAATCAATCTCTTTTTCTTTATATCATCCATCATTCTTACCCTTTTAATGAAAAAAGGTAATTCTTTAAATTCATTACTGTTTATAAACTTTTTCTAGATTTTTGTGCACTGTTGTGTATGAATGAGTATGATAATAGAATAATTTAAAAACAATGCTTGATTAATAATTTTACAATGGAAGACATCGCAGGACAAAGCCCAGTTATTATGCAACAAAAGGAGAAAATTAAGCTAGCTAAGAATTCTAAAGGTTACGTTTGGGAAATTGTGCTCTTGGGGGATGTTGAGGCGAATAAGCAAAGACTAATCGATATTAACGATTGGCTGATAAAAAAATATGGTGGACAAAATGAAGCAGCAGAAACCCCTCCAAAAGAGGACTAGGTGTGAAGTCTGGAGTAGAGTTTGTGGTTATTTACGACCTACTTCTCGTTGGAATGAAGGCAAAGTAGCTGAATTTAACGATAGAAAGACCTTCACTACCAACTAACGATATTAATAATATTTATAAACATCCGATGGTTAATATAATTAAATGAAAAAAGTGTTCCTATTTTTAATTATGTCGTTCTTTCTAATTAGCTTTGTTTCAGCTACTTGTACACTAACTTTAGACAAAGATTATCCAACTGAAAATTATAGACCTTCTGAAACATCTGTGGTTACTGCGAACTGCGATAATGCCAACGAAAAAAATGAAGCATACACAATTACTTGGACATACCCAAATGGAACAACATTAGAGGTTGATACTGGAACAACCCCAATTGTTCAAGGAACAGATTTTTTTGAGACTTATTTGATTCCGGCTGATTATTCTGGGTTTTTTAATGTTACAATGACGGGGACAGATTTAGAGGGAGAAGACGTTGGAAACGTTAGTGGTTCAGATGCAGTAGATGACGAAATTGAAAAACCATTGAGTGAAGTTTTAGCTGAAATTTTTGGATTAAAGCCCAGAATATCGGCTGAAACTGGAGAAGAAATTGACGGAGGTTTTAGGTTTTTATGGATTTGTTTAGCTATTTTGGTTATAATAATATTTTTTATTGTAATTGTTAGTAGAAAGAGAAATAAATAAATTTAAAAACTTCTAGATATTAATAATAAATAAGATGCTTTGAACTTACTATGGAATTAAACTTAATAAACATTAAAAAATGAAGAGGAATTATAAATATAGCTTAATTTGTATTGCTGTGATGTTATGTCTTTCTATAAATTTAGTTAGTGCTGTCGCTGATTATAATGAAACTTTTGGTTTATCAACTCCTAAACTTTCAGATATTTCAACTATTACGCCGTTTAATAAGCTTATTGGTTTTTGGAATTTTGATGGTGATGACGAGTCTACTGCTTATGATTTTTCTTTATCAAACTTTTTAGGAACGTATACTGGTAACCCATTAAGTTTGGCTGGTTTTATAGGTCGTAGTTTAAATTTAGATGGTGATGATTATATTAAAATAACAGATGATATTAATTTTGAAGACGTTACAATTTGTTCTTGGATAAAACCAGATAGTTTAGATGTTAAATCTTTTGTATGGGACACATCTGGAAATGCATTTTCTATGAGTGTCGACGATAATGGGGATTTAGTGTTTAATGTTTTTAATGAGCCGGGTTCTTATAATACTATCAATATAAGAGTTTCGCAAGACGATACTTCCAGTATTGCAGTTGATACTTGGACTCACGTATGTTTTTCGTATGATAGTGAATTAGGAAATATGTCTTATTATGAAGATTCTATTTTAAGAAAAAGTGTTCAAATTTCAGATGAAGGTTACGATACAGACGATAGAGATGCTTTTAATATAACGGCTCAAAACATAAATCATCTTCAGGGTGTTGATACTGATGGTGTAGATAAAGTCTGGTGGAGTTTTACAACTAAACTTATGATTTCAAATATGACCGATAATACCGAAATTTTAAATATTACAACCGATACACATGAAGGAGATATAGCAGTTTGTGATGATAAGCTTTTTGTTCCATGGACAGATGGTTCTTTTATTGAAGGAGCATATACAACAATGAGAGTTTATAATGCAACAAATTTAACTTTAATAGAAGAAGTTAATATCACAGAATACATCAATTTTGGTGCAGGTGGAGTTGCATGTGATGGAGAAAATATTTATGTTGTAGAAAGTTGCGGCGCCGCAACTTCAAATAAGTATCAAGATAATTATGTGTATGTTTTTAATCAATCTAATGTTAGCCAATATATTGAGAAACATAAAGTTTTAGTTCCGGGAGACCACATTTGGTATTGTACTCAAACTATAACAGAACATAATGGAGATTTTTTACTAGGTGGGTATGATTATGATTACGAATTAATAAGATTAAATTCAACATTTGATTTTGTGGAAAATTATGGACACAGTTCATATGTTTCTACGGGTATAGCAAGTTGGAATAGTACACATATAATTGCAGCTTATGGTACTGGCACCCCGTGTGATGGATTTGGTGGCTATTATTCTTTAGAATCTGGGTATAGAAAATTAACAGACGTTACAACTATGACAATTGGGTCAGAAAGTGATGGGGCAAGGCCTTTTAATGGTTCTATAGATGAAGTAATGTTATTTAAGAAAGCTCTTAATTCGTCAGAAATTTCAGATATATATAACAATGTATCTAAAACCTTTTCGGCAGTGTCTTATGTATCTAACGGTTTTTTAAATATTACAGAGGGAATTACGTATGTAAATTTGTCTTTAAACAACTATAGCTTTTCGGCAGGTTCGGATGTTTCAGTTTCGTTAGGCAAATGTGCTTTAGAAGATGGATATAAAGAACAGTATAACCAGACTAAAGGTTATTTTTATTCAGATGGGTCCGTAGGTAATTATGTTGATGTTATTGATAATAGCCGGTTGGATGTTGGAACTGGAAATTTATCTATATTTGCATGGGTAAAAACCGAAAAAACTGGAACGCAAATGATTGTAAATAAAGAAGGAGTAGACCCACGTTATTATTTTAGAATTGGAAGTACAGGTGCGTTAGAATTTGTTATTGATGATGGTGTAACTTCAATATCTGGTGTTAGGTCAGGTACTATAATTCCATTAAATGAATGGCATCATGTAGGAGTTGTGGCTGATATGGATGGAAATGCGACTTATTATTATGATGGTATTGCAAACGGAGTAGCATATGATTTGTCAGTGTTGAATTCAATGGATAATAATAATGATTTTAGAATTGGGCAAAGATTTTCGAATGATTATCCATTCAATGGTTCTATAGATGAAGTGATGGTATTCAAAAAGGCATTGAGCGCTTCAGAAGTTAGTGAAATTTATAATCTTTCTAGATATGAAGATGTTTATATGGATAGAGATTTAGCTGCATGGTGGAGATTTGAAAATAATACTGATGATTCGTTTTCAATTAATGACGGAACTTTAGTTGGTACTGCATCTATAGAAACCGAAGTAAATAATATATTAAAGGCCCACTGGTCTGCAGATGACCATGCTAACGATACTTTGGGCGTTAATAACGGAACTTTAGTAGGCGGCGTATCTTACGGAACTGGAAAATATGGTTCAGCTTTTGTATTTGACGGAGTAGATGGAAGAGTGGAATTTGCAGACGACGATTCTTTAGATGTTGGAATTGAAGATTTCTCATTTTCTGTATGGATAAATTCTGATAGTGCTACTACTGGTATGATTTTAAATAAAGAGGGACCTGACCCCAGATGGTATTTGAGATTACTGAGCGGAAAATTATCAGTAGCTTTAGATGATGGTACAAATACTGCATTTGATATATGTAATGATGGTACTGAAAATCTTATTGGAACTGGATGGAGAAATGTTATAGTTAATGCAGATAGGGACGGTCTGCTTTCTTGTTATGTAGATAGTGTTTTATATGGAACTCCAGAAGATATAAGTGCAATTGGGAATCTTAGCAATGCAAATGATTTAGAAATAGGTAGGCGATATTCTGGTGAATATTATTTTAATGGTTCTATAGATGATGCAATGATATTTAATAATTTATTAACTGAACAAGATAGAGAAGATTTATATCTTTCGGGTCTTCTTAAGTTTAATCAAACAGACTATTACAATATTTCGTCTGGAAGTTCTGGGTACATTGAGATAGAAGATGATGTAGATTATATATTACCTACTTTTAAAATTATTCCAGATTCTGTACGATTTTTATCTCCTATAATTTATGATTCTATAACTGCATTCTTTTCTTCTGATTTAACGATATACTATAATTTATCAATGTTGTATGGTGTCGGTACAACGTCGAATGCTTCACAGTTAGACCAATATAATATTTTTGTTAATACTAGTATTAACAGTACATTTAATATTTCAACATTTAATAATTTTGATAATTCAATAATTTCATGGTGGAGGATGGATGACGTTAACCAAAGTGGAGAGGGAGCGCTTGTTCAAGATTATTTTGGAAGAAATAACGGAACTGCAATTGGTAACGCAAGCCAAAGTTCTTCTGGTAAATTAGGAAAGGCTTACACCTTTGATAATGATGGTGATTATATTAATGCGTCTGCTTTAAGTGCATCTAATTGGACAGCTTCTTTATGGGTAAAAGCTAACGTTGATAATTCTGGAGAAACAGAGGCTTTGTTAGCTAGTTGGGATGGTACTAACCGAATTGGAATTGAAGTTGTTACTCCGAATAGGATAAGCGTGTTTGTAAATAATAGTTATTATGGTTATTTTAACAATTTGAATTGGGACGATTTGTCTTGGCATAATATTGCTTATACTTGGAATGGCGAAAATTTAGTTTTATTTTTTGATGGTATAAAGTATACAACGCATGTCGTTGCAAACCCTTCTGATTTAACTATCCAGGGAACACGGATAGGAGCAGACGGGCGTTCAAGTCCTAGATTTTTAGATGGTTATGTTGATGATGTTATTGTTTTTAATAGAACGTTGTCTGATTATGAGGTTCAAAATTTATTTATAAATGTATCTTCTAAATATTTTAATGTTAATTACACCAATTTAGATTACGGAAATTATACGTTTCAATCATACGCGCAAGATACGTTATCAAATATAAATTTTACTGAACAATACCGTGTTGTTTTAGCTAGCGGGGTCGCTCCTAATATTACAATAGCCTTTCCAGATGGTAGTGATATAAACACATATTCGTTTGATGCAAAAATCAATTTAGATAAAACTGGAATTTGTAATTATACTATTGATTCTGGGGCCAACCTTTCGTTGGGTACAGCAGTATCGTTTGTTAAAAGTTTAACACTAGCAGACGGCGGACACAAGTTAACTGTTTTTTGTACTGACATTTTTGGAAATGGCCCTTCTAATGATACCATTGACTTTTTAGTAAGAGCATACACCAGCCCAGATGGAGGAAGTAGTACACCTGATGATGGTGATGGTACAATAAGCAACGACACTGTGAGTTTATATGATATTGAAGTTAAAAACGATAACTGGTATTTCAAAATAAACAACATAATTGAAGTTTCTGTTTTTGATATCGACAAAAATCCAATAGACCCAGAAAGAATAACTATTGAAATTATAGATGATTCGGAATTAGATTATAGCCGTAATTTAATTAGAAAAGATATTGGTGAATATAACGGAATCTTCAATATTAAAGAAACAAATGTTACAAATATCTTAGTTAATATAACTGTTTCTGAAAAGTTTAAGACTGTTAGTCAGATTAGCAATATAACCATGAGTACTGAAACGGGCTTTGACAAATTTGGAGAAACAACAAATGAAAAATTAAAATCATTTAGAATGTGGCTTGATGATAATTGGAAATTGGCGTTAGGATTTGGTTTTTTAATCGTAGCTATTTTCTTGGTGGTAGCTATTTATAACTTTAAAAAATAAAGTTCATAATAAAGTTTATAAACATTTGGTGCTTCTATATATTAATTAATATCTCATGGCAGAAAGAAAAAAAAACAGCGCTGAAAAATCAAGACCTTTTACAAGTATAAATTTATATTTGCCGGTTAAGATTAGTATTTGTGGAACTTTAGAAATGCAAAAGAAATGGAAGAAATTTTTCAAAAGTAAAAATGCGCCTTCTAAAGATGAATTTATTTTGGCTAATTTTAGACGGGATTTAGAAGTTGAAAGTAATGCTGAGATTTTCGATGATAGTGATTCTAGAAGATGGGACAGAAAAAAATTGGAAGATTTAATGGTAGAATTGAGATACCCAAATATTCAAGAATATTTTAATTTTATATTGGACAGAGCAATAGAAGAGAGTAGTGATGAGGTGAAGGATAATGAAGCTTAAACAATTAAGTATGTTTGTTCTAGGGCTCTTTTTGGTCGGTATGGTCTCTGCAAACGGGATTAGTGTAATTTCTTCAAATACTTTTACGATAAATAAAACTTATAATCACGATACGTATGTTAATTTAACAATTAGAAATGATGAACCTTTTGATTTTTTCAATGTTTCTATGGAAGACAATCCTTATATAACTATTAGCAAGATACCTAAACTTGCAACAGGAGAGACCAGAAACATCACTGCGTTAGTAAAAGCAAATGATAATATTCATAAAGATATTAAAATATTTGGTTTTTATTTAGCTTCACTGGGTGCTCAAAATCAAACACACCAAGTTGATATTACATATGATGATGGTTTATCAAAATGTGATTTTACAATTGTTCAAGGTGATAAAGTAAATTGGAAGAATCTAGAAATTGTTGAATCCAAAACTGTAAAATTAAAAAATATGGATACGTTAAATTATTTTCAAGATTTAGCAGCTCAGGCTTCTAATTTACAATTTTTTGATTCTCCAATGTCTTTGCCTTTTCAATTTATAGATAGAACTGGGTACTCTAGACAATCTTGCGTTTTGACGGTTTTAAGTGATACTGGTTATGTTAATAATCCAGAACATGATGCTTCAATTAATATCGACATCAATGTTGAATTCCCACAGACGAGTGTTGAATTATTGACTTTAAACGATAAATATAGCATGCGATTTTACGATACTCGAGAAGATATTTTTTCTGTTAGAAATACTGGAAACGAAATTGCAAAAAATGT
>Ga0075116_10000066_pt1 | contig 44332 bp, 45 predicted proteins | sample AntAceMetag02UKC_FD_69786 | JGI IMG/M metagenome (GOLD analysis project Ga0075116, IMG submission 69786) | Saline lake microbial communities from Ace Lake, Antarctica- Antarctic Ace Lake Metagenome 02UKC | ecosystem: Environmental > Aquatic > Non-marine Saline and Alkaline > Saline | place...
TTTCTTTGTTTATTATTGGTTTTATCCAACGATATTTTTCTTCTTGGGTTGATTTTGGCATAGTTTTCATAATGCCCCTAGTTTATCAAGAAAGTGCAATATGTGTGTACACATTACCAGCTATTATTGACAAAAACTATGGGATATGCTATCATACTATATTCTCTAGTTATAGCGACAAAATGACCTTTTTATATTAACTTCACACCTGTTTTACAGGAGAAAGGGAGACGCATGAGACTTTTTGTAGTAACCCACGGAGACCATGCCAGGGGTGGCGACGATGCCAAAACTCTCGACGGGCCTCTGACACTTGAGGGTCGTAAACAAATCGAAGCCCTCAAGCCTCAACTGCCCAAGTTCGATAAAAACATTCGTCTCCTGGTGGGCCAAATGCAGCGCCATCAAGAAACCGCTAAGTTGCTGTTCGGCAACCAATTCGACCCGAAAATTCACTGTAGTGAATTTGTCGGCGATGACGGAAGGATGTTCGCAACAAGTGCTCAAGCCAAGCAGAAAGTCGTCAATGAATTTTGGCAACTGATTAAGCCCATCGGCGACGAAAATGGCAAAGATATCATCTTGGTGACATCCCGCGAGTACGCCCTCATGATCAGCTACCTGCTGGGCGGCGGCGAAGCCATCCTGGGAAAATTGGGTCCCTACTGTGTGAGGATCGAGAAATCCAGAATGGAAGGCCCAGGAACAATCATCGAGTTCGAGGTCTAGTACCTCAACTCAAATTGATCTTTAGCCCGACGTAATATCCAAAAGCGTCGGGTTTTTTAATTACTACTCACCCCCTTAATCCCCCTCTCTATTCTAGAGAGGGGGAAATTTATAAATTTATTTAATTTTAAACTTAATTTTTTCTAAAACCTTATCTATATTTTTATTTATTTCATCATTTTGTATTCTTAAAACCCTGTAGCCCAATTTGTCACAAATATAATCTCTGAAACGATCCTTATCTTTTAGCTCTTCGTGAATACTTCCATCTACTTCTATAATTAAATTATTCTTGTTTGTATAAAAATCAGCTACGTAAAATCTTTGTTTTTTTTCAAAAATAAATTTAATAGGAAATTGACGATAAAACTTTACTCCGTCTAATTTTCTATTTCTTAAAAAATTCCACAGAATCTTCTCTGAATCAGTTTGTTCTTTTCTTAGCTTTCTAACAATTTTTGTTACTGTTTCGCTCATAAAATTTTTTTGCTAACTCCCCCTTCTCTTCTTAAGAGAAGGGGGTCGGGGGGATGAGTTAAATAATCTTAACAATCCCCCGATCAGCATTGACTTCGACTTGATCGCCGTCTTTGAGCCGACGAGTGGCAGTCTTAGTCCCAATAATACATGGGATGCCTAATTCTCGAGAAATAATAGCAGCATGACAAGAGATCCCACCTTCATCAGTCACAACTCCTGCAGCCTTTTTCATCAAAGGGACAAATTCGGGTCGAGTCATAGAAGTCACTAAAATATCTCCTTGTTTAAATTTAAAAAATTCTTTTCGTTCTAATATTACTTTAACCTTACCCGTAATCCTACCCTTACAAGCTGTCATTCCCCTGACATCATCGCTGTGTTCTTCCTGTTTATCTATGACTTCAAAAATTTCTTCCCTAACTTGCTGGTAATCACTATGAGCCGTTTCCACGCCTTCTTGAAAATAAAAAGCTACAAAACCTTGGTCTCTTCTCTTGATTAATAATTCATTATAGTCTTTTCGCTTATATAATTTATCTTGAAAATCTTTTAGAAAACTAAAGACTATTTTATCTTCCGAAATCTTGAATCTTTTAAATAGTTCTCTCAAGGCATTTGAGACTATGACTATCCCCCGCAAAGAATCTTCTTTTCGGACATCTCGAAGCTCGATAGAGTCTTTGGCAAACTTAAAAACTCTTTGTAATTTTGGGTCCAAGCTTTGATAATACTCTTCAACCTCACCTTTGTTAGTTACTAATTCTTGTTTAGTCTTAGTCACTTGTTTTTCCAATTTATCATAGCCGCCATTGTCTTCGATCGCTTCTTTAATTTTTTCTGGCACATCTTTTAAAAGCGGGGCTTGAAAATAATCTGTAATTATATATTGCATTTCATAGGCAGTATAATCTGCCTGATTTAAATATTTTTCTTGAAATTGCAAAACTAATGATTCAAAATCTATAACAGAAATATACTCCATAAACTCTGAAAAACTTTCTAACCTACCACCCTCTTGGAGATAATATTTTTTAACAATATTTTCATCAATCGCTTCACAAAAAAGCGAAGAAACCTGCCAATCAATAAACAACTGATAAGTATCTAAGACAAGTTTAACTATTCCTTCTTCAGACAACTTGGCGATTTCAGCTGGTGGGTATTTTTTGTAAGCTTTTTTAACTTGCTTAGCAATATTTTTACAATCTTTAAATTCTGTAAAATTACCAGGATCTTTTAAATATTTTTCAAAAGTAAAATTTGAACAATTAATATAATTATCCATACTAAAAACACCAATCCCAGTACCATTACCTGCTAAAAACATCAACGTCCCAAAAGTAAAATCCTGGGGGTAATATTTATGTAGCAATGGCGAATAAAGTAAATAGCAAGAAGAACCCCAGACCATAGGTGAAAAATTACCTTCGTGCTTGATTATTTTCTCACCTTGATGAGTTTTGATAAACTTTTGAACTAGCTCCATATATTTATTTTTTGAAACCTTTTTTTAATTTACCATACAATTCAACTCCTTCACCAATTATTTCCATAAACTGACTTTTTGAAAGAACATATTCTTCGTCAGCAAATACAATAACCACTTCAAAATCTTCACCCTCAGTATCTCTTAATTTAAAATCTACCTTAAAGCCCTGATTTTCCGCAAAGCCATTGAGGTGTTCAGCTAAAAGTTCCTCAGCTCTTTCTTTTTCACCAATCTTTATTAAAGCTTTATGTAAAAAACTTTCTAAAATTGTCTGATGAGAAGTGGCAAAAATTGTTTTGTTAGCCTCTGAATGATTCATTCCTTGCTCTAATAAATATGTCGCTACGTTAGCTGCTAGTGATGAGTATGTAGAAACATTGTCTGGATCCTGCTTAGCTTCTAAGGCTTGCTGATCACTTTCTTGGATCATCCAATCTAGAATTTTACCAGACTTAAAAGCTTCATACATCTTATCTCTAAATTCTCCATCTCCCTCAGCAAAATCTAATTTTAAATTTCTAAACTCTTCTAAGCCACCCTCCTTTAACCATTCTAAAACTTCTTGATAACTAGCGGTTTCAAAGCTTACATCTTTAAATTGTTCAGCTAAAGCGCGTAAAGCTGAGCTTTGAACAGTCCGGTCTCTAAGTGAGCCATGGACTTCTAATTTGCCTGATTCTTGTGTTTGTTGGGCTACTTCTGGTTGCAATTCACTTTTTAAGCCTGCTTGAATAGCTTCTTCAACACCCTGGTCTGAAAGCTGAACATCATCGTATTGCTCATTAGCCTGCTTAATAGAATGCCGAGCTAAATCAAAGCTTGTAACGCTAACGTACTCTTCATTAGCTTCGATTCTACTAGGTTCTGTCTCTGATCCAAATCCAATAATTTTATTTATTAGTTTTAATTTAAAATTTTAACAACTCCGTGATCCGCGTCAACTTCAACTCTTTCACCGTCCTTAATACGCTTAGTAACTCCGCTCACCCCGACAATACACGGTTTCTTCATCTCCCGGCTAACTATGGCTGCATGACTAGTAATCCCACCTTTTTCCGTAACAAAAGCTGCTGCTTTTTTCATAGCTGGGACATAATCTGGAGTAGTATTTGAGGCGACCAATATTTCTCCTGTCTTTATTCTCTCAATTTCTTGTGAATTATTTAAAACTCGAGCTATCCCTACGATTTTACCTGAGCAAGCAATCTGACCCTTTAGTTCCCCTATTTCTTTATCTTGAGCGAGTAAGTCTGCTTGCCACTTTCGAGCTAAATCACCTGTTTCAAAAGCTACTTTACCTCGCTGATAAGTCATGGCGCAAATATCTTTTCTCTGATTTAATTCCTCATCAGACAACAAGATATTTTCTTTTATCTCTTCAAATTTATAATAACTAACATCTTTGGGGGCAATATTTTTTCTAAAGGCATATTCATCTATAAATTTCCAAAGATAATTTTGATACATCTGCATATACATTTTTCGATTGTCATGAAGATAACCAAACTCATCGGCGATTCGCGAATATAATTTCAGAGTTTTTGAATCTAATTCTGATAATATCTTTTTTTTATTATCTTTAATTTCTTTCTCTCTATCTAACTGATGTTTTTTGATATCCTCAGAAGTTAATTCAGTCATTTTTTTTCTAAAAAAATCAATATCTAGATTAAAAGCTTTTAAATAACTATTTTGCATCCAATAATAATTATCTCTGTGAGCATCTAGTCTTTCATCTACCAACTTGTCATTTGCAAGTGATTTAATCTCTACTAGGTCAGACTCCTCTTCATCTAGAAATGATTTATGCCAAGTAGCAGATAAAATATTTTTATAATCTAAGATCTTATCTTTATTTAAATTCAAATTCTTTAATTCTTCCTCAATCATTTCTCCCAAAACCACGCTAATAGGCTCAGCAAATGCAATTGAAGCAAAATAATTCAAAGAAATCTGAAGTTCTTCATATAGCTTTATATAATTATTATGATCTAAAGCTCGCAAATCAATACCATCTAATTTTTTACAAAAATCTAAAAAATTATTTTTTGCTTTCTCATATTCAGTTACTCTATAATCTATTTTTGAATTATCTTTTTTAATATCAGCTATTATTTTTCTTCCCAAATCCTTCAAACCAGCATAATCATAACCAAATTCCATGGTTTCATTATCAATAATCAAAATAGATGATTCAACATCATGACCTGAAAATTTTGCTGAATATTTAAAAAACTGGGTAATATACCCCCAAAGAACATTTACCATCCCTTCCCAGCTAGCTTTAAAATATTTTGGTTCTGACATATTTTTATTTAATAATTCTTACAATACCTCTATCAGCGTCAACTTCTACTTCCATGCCGTCTTTGAGAACATGAGTTGCTATCTTAGTGCCGATGACGCAAGGTTTTTTCATTTCCCGACCGACTATAGCTGCATGACAAGTGACTCCGCCCTCGTCTGTCACAAAAGCACCAGCTTTTTTCATCAAAGGCAAATAATCTGGACGAGTCATACCAGCGACTAAAACGTCTCCTTCTTTTAAATCTGGCCCCTGCAAAGCGATATTAGTCACAACTTTAACCTTGCCCTTAATCTTACCGGGCGAACCAATTTTACCTTTAATCTCAGTTAATTCCCCTCTCTCTATCTGCTGACTCAGATAATATTCTCGGGCTAATTTCAAATCCTCATCAAAATGCTCAAAATCAAATTCAATTGTGCCGTTCGAGTCCATAAAAGCACAAAAACCTGCACCTCTTTTCACGATCTCTGACTTAATCTTTTTAAGATGTTCTACTCCATACATTAAATCTCCAAAAGAAATATTTTTCATTTCTAACTCAGAAATATTAGCTTCTTTTAAAAATCTTTGCGCCACCCTAAAAATAATAGTAAATTCTTTACCTAAAATATCTTTTCGAATATCACGTTTTTCAATCACAAATTGCAAATAATCAACTAATTTCTTTTCTTCGCTATTTAAATCCTTTTTATAAGTATTTAATTTTTCAGAACGAACCTGTCTTTCTTGATCTAATTCAGCCAATTTAACTTTTATCTTTTCAAGAGTATTAAATTCTCCATATTCTTCATTTAAATAATTTTTTATTTCTTCTAACGTTGGAACAAGCATATGACCCACAGGGAAAAATTGACAAGTATGTAACAATTCATTTTCTGGAGTATTTTTTAATTTTAATTCTAAATAAATTCTCAGTCTTCTTTTATCAAATGACTCTTCAACTGCCTCCATTCCGTGTCCCCACAACTCTTTGAATTTTTTATCCTCAAATTTTACATTATTGTTAGCTAATAAATCTTGGCACAACTCTTCATCAAAAAAACCCGTAAATAAAGCTCGGGTCTGACCATAGATAGCCGCGTCTTTTATTTTAATCATTTTAGCAAGCAATTCTTCTTCACTAGCCTGCTCAATATATTTATAAGTTAGTTGATTGTAGATCTGTTCAACTTCTTTTTCATAATCTGCATACTGCTGACTTATTTTCTCAGTAATCTGAGGATCTTGCCAATAATCACCAAAAATTTCCCGAGACATACTAAATAAAACATCAAAAGTTAAAATACAGACTCCCTCAGTTTCTTTGCCAAAAAAATAAACCAACATCGGGACTGGTTTTCTGTAAAATTCTGTGAAATATTTATCCAAATTATGAAGCGAACCCTCAATAAAAAAACTAACATTATTAATGGGTGGCCAAATCTTCTGCCCAGCCACTCTGCTTTTAAATTTTTCAAAAAGTTTAGACATTATTTTAAAATCTTAATTATCCCTTGATCAGCATCAACTTCAACCTCCATACCGTCTTTGAGGACTTGAGTCGCTATCTTAGTGCCAATCACACAGGGTTTCTTCAACTCTCGACTGACAATAGCAGCGTGACATGTTATGCCACCCTCATCAGTCACAAAAGCCGCAGCTTTTTTCATAGCTGGTAAAAAATTAGGCATTGTCATAGATGCGACTAAAATATCACCCTCTTCAACTTTATCTAATTCACTACTAGACTCTAATATTTTTACTTTTCCTCTGACTTTGCCAAGCTGTGCTACTTGGCCTTTTATTTCAGTAACGTCCTTATTATCTTCAATTACTAATTCTATATTTAATTCCTGACATATTTTATCAATCCTGCCAATATATAATTTACCCTGTTTCATAATAAAACCTGATTTTCGAAATTTAATTTTCTCTAAATAATCTACTTGTTCGACCTCACCTCCCCAGACCTCTTCTGGTAAAACGAACCTACTCATCCCTTTTAAATACGGATAATTATTTTCTAAAAATTCTTTAATCACTGGTTCTAGAGCTTCGTTGTATTCTTGAGTTTTTTCTCGAGCCTGAAAAGCCATTTTTTTTAATTCACCATCAACATTTTCTAAACTAGGAATAATAAACACTAGACCAATATGGGCATAAAATTCACAATATAATTCAAAAACTTTTTTAAACTCAATTACATCTTGGGGGATCTTTTCTTGTTTAAAATACGGCAACAATTCTGTAAACATTTCATAAAAATGAGCCAAAGCTTGTTTTGTTTTCTTAACATCTTGAGCATAATTAGCCACCAAACCAAACATTTTTTCTATATAATTAACAGGATAAAAATTTTCTACCAAATTTTTACCTTTATACACCATAACTATCGTATCCATATTTTCGCCCAATAAATTTACGACGTGTCCACCCATCATCAAATGCCAAGAATATACCCTAAAAAGTGAATATTCACGAGCATGCTCTTTATATAATTTTTGCATTGATATATTTTGCCTTATTTTAGCCAAATTATTTATTAATACTTATTAACATTTTATCACTAATAAAACAGATTTGTAAGCTTGACTAATATAAAAATTAATGCTTAAATACAGTATCAACTGTACATTTTATTTGCTAAACCCTAGGAGGATAGATAAATGCGAAACTTGATTGTTTTAACGACCGCTGAACACAATACCGGACCCAAGGCCACTGGCTACGATGGTAAGTTGACTGACGAAGGAGTTGAGCAACTCCGAAAGAAGGTCTTGCCGGTTGTTAAGGGAATGAGCGACCTCGTTGTTTTGCGAGGCTCAGGCATCCGTCATCAAGATACCGCGTTAACCGTGGGTATTGAAAACTTTGCTCAGAAAAACAACATCCTCGGCAACGACCAAGCGATCGCCTCACTTGTAGCCTACGGTGACTTGGAACGTTACCAAGAATTTATTGACGAGATTCAACGTATTCTCAAGTCCACTGATAGGCAAGCAATCATCATCACCGACCCGATCTATCTCCTGCTTTTGCACTGGTGGCAAATGTCTGCCAACAGACAGAAAATGATCGGCGGTCTCGGCGACTTTATATCGAGCGTTATTTACGCTCACAACAATTTCGGAGGTCTGCCGGACCTGCGACCCGGAAAGTTAATCGAACTCGAGATCGATCTCGAAAAATAAATGTTCTTTAGAAAAATAAAAACACCCCGTACTGTAATAGTACGGGGTGAATTTATTTTATATTTTATTCTAAAGTTGTAATAGTCGCTTCAGTCGGAACGACAAAATATGACTGTGGCTTGACCACCATATTAAACTTATTAAAGGTAATGGTAACTAGATCTTTAATTTCTATTTTCAAAGGTAAACCATTGTCTTTTCTCAGACAATGAGTTGTGTTTTCAGAAATTTCAAAACACGCTGCTTCAATACTATCAATCACTTGATCTCCCAAATACTGATAACTTCTATCTTCTTTTGCCAAACCCTCTTGTAAAGATTCATCAAAACCTAAAATATCTAGCTCAGTAGCTGAATTTGAAACAACCACACCCTGATTAAGTAATGAATTATAGGTAATGACTCTTCCAGTATTAATATTAAAGTAATTTAAAACATCAACATCGTCAATATTTTCCACGGTTACCATTGAATCGCCTTTCCGACAAATCCATTTGTTTGAATTGTTAGCTGTATCAGGGTAAACATCATGTCGATTAAAACAATAACCTTCTAACTTCTGAATTTTGTAAGCAAAATTAAGGTAAAGCTGTTCAGCTACATAGCTTTTTCCTGCACTATCAACTAAAGGATTGTGACTGTTGTCAAGTTCTTCTTTGTCAGAAAATCCATCCCCATCAGAATCTTTATTTTTAGGGTCTGTTCCATAAATTTCTGTTTCTTCATAATCAGTTAAACCATCGCTATCACTATCAACTTTGTCAGACAAATTAACCCAAGTGTCATAGGCTATAATCTCTTCGGTAACAACATCTTGATCTTGGCTCGAAGGCAAACTCTCCGCAAATTCAATATTTTCTTCTTTGTCTTTAAAAATAAAAGTATAAATTATAATCCCAGCTACTGCTAAAATTAAAACTGCTAAAACAATCCAAATAATTTTTGTTTTTAATTTCATTTTTATTTTGAAAACCAATAATTAATTAAATCTAAATAACGCTTGTTTATCTCATGAGCAGCTTGATCTTGAGTTATTTTTTTATCACGAAATCTTTCCAAGGGTGACTGAAAAATAGTTCGACCAATTGCAAAACCAATTACCTGAGGATATTTTTTAGCAACCTTCAACCATCTTTTGACTTGAGCTAAGCCACCACCTCTACCAAGAATTATTATTTTAGACCTTACCCCACAAGCAGCCACCACCTTGCCGATTCCTCTTTCAAAGCCTTCAAGCTTCCAAACAACAACGTGTAAATCTTTTTTTAATTCAGAAATAGCATCAATTGTTCTTTTCAGTCGCAAAGTTTTATCATAAGCTGAGACACTCCTCACGGCCTCTAAGTCATCTTTGGTAGGAGGAACAAGCAACTCGAGTATTAACTTAAAATCATTTTTATGACAAAAATTAGACAAAGTCTTGAGTCGATCAATTTGTTGAACATTGATCTTAACATTTTCAGGATTATACCTAACTAAAGCTTTAACATAATCAGGCTTAATTTTTTTTAAATGTTCTGCAAAATTATTACCAAATTCAAACTCAAAAATTTCTTTTCCTGACTTTTCTACCGGGATAGCTAAAATAATTTTATTTTTCTTAGCATCTTTAATAATTTGTCGACCATATTCTTCATCTACCAAAATCCCTAAAGAATTTTGACAATCACTTTGTTGCCAAGCTTCCAAAAAACCTTGATAAACAATATTTTTTAATTTTATAATATTCTTCTTTTTCTTAGCTTTAACTGGTAATTTGTAACCTAAAATATTAGTAGCAAATGAGCTCCGATGATCAAAAGGTAAAATTAATAAACTTTTTTTCGGCATCTATAATTTTTTATTGCTAGTTTTATAAAACATAATATAATTATCTTCATCAATCCTAACTAATGAAGGATCTGCTGTCAGACCATTTTTACTGCTAAAAATCTCACCGGTATTTTTATAAGTCAGACCATCTATCGATTCCCAAATTTTAATCCCATTAGTATATAGATAAAACTTTTTATTGGCTTCATCGTAATAAGAATTTGGAATACCTCCGCCAGTTAGAGCTGTACCTTGATATTCAAATTCTCTACCACCAGAGCTAGTCGCCACACAAGTTTCTTGACTACCCACCCCAGCGTATAGATAATATGTTCCGTCAACATACAAAACATCAGGATCAAAAATATCAGGATATTGAAAAACTGGTCCTTGCTCTTCAAAATTGATCCCATCTTCTGAAGTCGCTAAATAAATAGTATTAGTCTGGCTAGGGTCTTCGGCTGAAATAATATCAAGATAATACAACCAAACTTCTCCATCTGGAGAAATAAAGGGATCTGGATCAACCGCAGTCTTGTCTCCTAGACCACTTATCTCAACAAATCCTCGTTTACTCCAAGTCTGACCTTTATCAGCTGAGGTGACTAAACCAGTTTGTTCTTTAATACCGTTTTGAGTAACATCCACAAAATATACCCAGACTTTATCCTGCCAATATATCGCTCCAGGTACAGATGCATGCTCAGCTAAAACTCGACCATCATCCACAAAATACAAAGGGCTACTCCCAAAGGCTAGAGAAACAGAGTCATTATATGGCCCTTGATCCATGGTTGACCAATTGTAAATTTTATTATTTTTAAAACTATTTTCTACTTTATTAAGATTTTGGCTATTTGTTGAAGATACGTTTTGACAACCACTTAACAAAATTACTAAAAACAAAGCGCTAAATGAAAATATAATTTTTTTAAACATTATTTTAAATTTAATTGCTTATACTATACCATTTTTTTTAGATAACTGCTACAATGTCTGCATATGGAAAAAATGCGCTTACAAAAATATTTGTCTAGTCAAGGCATAGCTTCGAGAAGAAAATCAGAAGATCTTATTTCTCAGGGGATAGTAACTATTAATGGCCAAACTGCTCAACTTGGTGACAAAATTGACCCAGCCAATGATGCTATTAAGGTTGGCAACAAACTAATTTCTACTAACCAGACAAACTCTACACTAATTTATCTAATTTTCAACAAACCAGCGGGCTACGAGGTCACCCGAAAATTTACTCCCAACAAACAAAACGTCTACGAGCTTTTACCAAAAAAATTGGAAAATAAAATATGGCCAATTGGCAGATTGGACAAATATTCTTCAGGACTTTTAATCTTTACTAATGACGGTGAACTAACTCAAAAGCTAACTCATCCCAAATACGAGCATGACAAAGAATATTTAGTTGAATATACTGGGGAATTAACTGAGAATAAACTCAAAAAAATCCAACATGGTATTAAAATAGAAAACGAAACTTATAAATCAGATAAATGTAAAGTTGTGAGACCTGGCCTTCTTAACATCACTCTTCATGAAGGTAAAAACAGACAAATCAGAAAAATTCTTGAAGCCTTGGGCTTAAAAACAACTCTTTTACATCGTATTCGGATCGGCAAACTCAAAATCGGCAAACTCGCCTCAGGTAAATTTCAGACTATTTCTAAATCAAAAATTATTTAGAGAAATATTTTAACTCTGGTCAATAGCGAGTTATCCACAGAAAAAAATCAACCAAAAAACAGCCTCATTAAATTACTTGAGCTGTTTTTTCTTGAGCTACTGTTTTCGAAGACGGATATGACGAGGAGTTACTTCGAGGTATTCATCTTTCTTAATCAAGCTCAAACCATTTTCTAAAGTTAGAGTAATAGGCGGAGTCAATTTTATAGCAACATCAGCAGCAGCTGCTCGCATATTAGTCAGATGTTTACCTTTGATAGGATTTACATCCAGATCATTACCTTTTGAAACATTTCCAATAACCATGCCAGTATAAACGTCAATATTAGGTTCAATATATAATTCGCCTCTTTCTTGAAGATTAGCTAGAGAGAAAGCCAATGTCTTCCCGGCCATCATTGAAACCATAGACCCCAAGAAATGCATCTCGATCTCACCAACATGTGGCCGAAAACCTAAAACCCGAGAGCAAATGATACCTTCACCGCGAGTATCGATCGTAAATTCATTTCGATAGCCTAATAAACCTCGCGTTGGTATCTCAACAATAATTCGAGTATGATTTAGCTCTGGCCTCATCTCAGTAACCGTCCCTTTACGCTTGGCTATTTTTTCGATAACCACACCCGAAGATTCATTTGGAATATCAATTGTTATTTCTTCAAATGGCTCAAGCTTTTTACCATCTTCTTCTTTGATGATTACTTGTGGCTGAGAAACCTGAAGCTCATAACCTTCCCGACGCATATTTTCCAAAAGAATCGCAATATGTAATTCACCCCGACCATATACCTTATAATAATCAGTCGCGCTAAAATCAATTTTAAGACCCACATTAACTTCCAATTCTTTTTCTAATCTTTCTTTTATCTGACGGCTAGTTACCAATTTTCCATCCTGACCAGCTAAAGGAGAATTATTAACTAAAAAATTTAGACAAATTGTCGGCTCATCAACTGAAATAGCTGGTAAAGCTTCTAGACTATCGTCCTCACAAATTGTCTCACCAATAAATATGTCCGGAATCCCAGCTAAAACTACAATATCACCGGCCTGAGCAACTTCAGTTTCTTGACGCTCAAGACCTTTAAAAGTAAACATTTTTGAAATTTTACCAGTGTAATTTGTACCATCTGGTTTTTTGATAGTTATATTTTGAGCTTGCTTAACACTTCCTTCGTAGATCCGACTAATCGCCAACCGACCCAAAAAGTTGTCATAAGCTAAATTAAATACTTGAGCTCGAAAAGGTTTATTTGAAAAAGTCTCTGAAGAAGCAGGTGGAACTTCACGCAGAATCATATCTAAAAGTGGTGTTAGATCCTTATTTTCATCCTCCATATTTAACTTAGCAACCCCATCTCTACCTATAGAATAAATAACCGGAAAATCAAGTTGCTCGTCTGAAGCTCCCAAGTCTATAAACAAATCAAATACTTTATCATGAGCCCAATCTGGTCGAGCAGCTGGTTTATCAATTTTATTCAAAACTACAATTGGCTTAAGACCAAGTTCAAGAGATTTTTTCAAAACAAATTTAGTCTGTGGCATAGGTCCTTCTTGTGCATCAACAACAAGTAACACTGCGTCTATTGAACGTAAAACACGTTCAACCTCTGAACCAAAATCAGCATGTCCAGGAGTGTCAACAATATTAATCTTTGTATCTTTATAAGAAACCGAAGTATTTTTAGAATAAATTGTGATTCCTCTTTCTTGCTCAAGAGCATTGCTATCCATGCTTACGCTAGCATCCACCATATTACATTGACGCATCAAAGCATCGGTCAAAGCAGTTTTACCGTGATCTACGTGAGCAATAATTGCGATATTTCTTATTTCCATTGTGTTCTGTCTGATTAAAAAAAGCCACGCGCTTCACGCAACTGTTTTTTGATTAATATAACTTATTATGGCGGATTATTTTTATTTTGTCAAACCAGCCACGTAGCCCGTACTCCAAGCGATCTGTAGATTGTAGCCTCCAGTTGGCCCATCCAGATCTAAAATCTCTCCCGCAAAATACAAGTTTTCAACTATTTTTGATTCCAAAGTGCCAGGATTAACCTGTTTTAAACTAACCCCGCCTGAAGTTACCATGGCAGATTCTGAATTTAAAACGCTTTTTGCTTCAAACTGGCAGTGCTTAATCAAAGTTAATAACTTTTCCATTTTAGCCTTAGAAACTTGAGAATTTGGATCTTCTAATGATAAATCAATTAAACTAAATAATATCTCAACTAGACGCCTGGGTAAATATTTTCTAACTGATTCTTCAAAAGATTTTTTATCAATTATATTTTCAATAAACTCTTTTCTCAAAAAGTCTTCGCTTATACTTGGAACAAAATTTACTCTAAAGGAATTGGGGTAAATAAAATTTTCTCGAGAATAGTTAAACACGGCTGAACCTGATAAGCCATAATGAGTTATCATTAGATTGCCTGAGTATTTTTTGTTAATCACAACTTCGTCTAGACCAATTCCCTGACCTGATTTCAGCCAATCAGCCTCAACCACGACTGGAGATAAAATCGGTTGAGGCGAGACAATCTCATGACCCAAATCTTTAGCTAGAGTATAACCATCGCCAGCTGACCCGGTTTGCGGATAAGTTTGGCCACCACAAGCGATGATTATCTTGTCTGCCCTAATCTCTTGAGAATTGTAAATAATTTTAGAAACTTTTTTATTTTCACAAATAATTTTTTTAACTTGGGCCTGATAAATAATCTCAACATCTAATTTTTCTAATTCTGTTTTTAAAGCCTTAAGAACATCTACGGCTTTTTCACTCTGAGGGATAAGCCTTCCTTCTTTATCTGTTATAAATTTAAGGTCTAATTTTTCAAAAAATTCTACTGTATCTACTTGGTCAAATTTTCTAAGACTAGTTGCTAAAAATTTACCTTTGGTTTTCCCATACAGTTCAACTGCGCTTTGAGCTGAAATTTTTATGTTACTAAAATTACAACGTCCACCACCAGTTAATAACAATTTCTGACCGAGCTCATTATTTTTTTCCAAAATAAAAACTTCCGCTCCTTTTTGAGCAGCGCTGATAGCCGAGAGCATTCCAGCTGGTCCTCCACCAATAACAACAACTTTATTCTTTTTCATACAAAAAAACTCTATCTCAAAAAATATTTATTTTTTCTAAATTACCTCTTCGATCTTTTTGTCTGATTCATCCTTAAATTCAATTCCTTTTTCTTTCAAAGCAGTCTCCATATTTCCTCCAATTTTACCAGCAATCACCAGATCCACTTTTTTATCAGCCAACATATAAGCTACGGAAAAACCCGCTCCTCCACTCCCTGTTGCAAAAGGATTTTTTATTGCTTCGAGTAATTTTTTATCTTCAAAAATAAGATAATAAGGAGCTCTTCCTCCTTTTGAGCTTATCTCTGAATTTTTATCTTGTCCTTCGGACGCAATAGCAATTTTCATTTTTTTATTTAATTAATTTATTTAATAAAATCCCCTGAATAATTGACACAAAAATCATTGCTAAAGACAATACTAAAACATATTTCCATCCAAAATAAAAAATAGCAATTGGCAAAAGTGTAATCTTAATTCCCCTATTATACAAAAAACAAGCAATAAGCCCATAACTCAACCCCTTATTTTTTAAATCAGCTAAAAGTGGGTACCACATATAAATAGGCCCAGTAGACAGCACGCCTCCAATAATTATATAAATCCATTTTTTAACACCCTTTTCATTCAAATGTTTTGAGACAAACTTTGGAGTTACAAAATAATTCGTTATACTCATTAAAACAAAAACAAGAACAAATATAGGAATTATTTTAAAAATTACGCTATTAAAAAAAGCCGTGCTTTGAAAAAATAAATCTTGTTTAAAAATAAATAAGAAAAAATATACTAACAATATAACTATTAAAAAATACCAAGCTACAGAAATTTGTTTTAATTTATTTATTATAAACATATTAAAACACTCTTAAAATTAACGTTGTGATCAATGCCACAAAAATTGCTAAAATAAATGCGGTAATATTTCTTAAAAAAGCAAATCTTTTTCCTAAAATTGCTGACTCTGCGGGCAATTGTATTAATCCAACTGTCACCCAAGCAACTAAAAAAGCAGTTACAGCCAAAAGACTAACCCCTTGTGTTAAAAATTCACCACCAAAGATATAACTTGTTATTGGATTTCCCGCGGAAATACTACCAATTGAACTTCCAATGACAGAATCAAAAAAAATATTTTTGCTAAAAATTGTCGTATAAAAGGACTTTGGAATCAAAACAGAAGCTAAACTTATAAAAAGAACAGTTCCTAAAATCATAGGAAACGCTTTCCATAATCCTTTTCCTGCTTTTGTTATAGCTTGTTTCACTTTATATTATAATTTTCATAAAAAAGGATTTTTCATCTCAAAAACTATTTTCGGAGTATAATTTGAAATCCCATGAGGGAGACTATATTTTTCCCGATACAACAAACCAATCGCACAAAATTTGGCCTGACTATAATCAAAACCAATTTTTTCAGAGACCTTCCTAACGCTTTTTTCATTTTTTCCCTCCACCTCTACAAAAGGCTCTAAAAATGGCCATTCATCAAGAGTTATTTCAACCCCATCTAATTTCCAGAGTTCACGCTTATTTTCTTGATAAGACTTCTCCACGCAACCAATCTCTAATAAAAACTGACGAGCTTCATCCCAATTGTCGATACCAAATAAACTTTCTTTTTGATCTTCAATCTTACCAGCGATAACTTCCTTTACAGATAGAGTGATCTTATCATGTTCTTGTCTAAGTCTAACCCACTTTTTATCTAATCTTTCAGTCCCAGGCATACTAAAAACCAACCTTTTTTGTAAAAAATCAGGATATATTTGCTGAGCGCCTGCCTTGACTAAGCGCTGTCTTATTTTATCTTTTTTGACGTTTGTATATGTCGCTTCGTATTCTATTTGCATAACAATCTAATTGTAGTTTAATTATCCACATTTGACAAAAATCTTTCTTTCAATTATTATTCAATATTGTCACCTATTTAAGGAGGCAGAAATTTAATCAAAAAATATGAACTATCAGAATCTCAAACAACTAAAGATGAAATTTCCGCATGCTATTTACGGATTTCTTAAGCTTGGCTGGTCTTATCTGACTATGCGAGCTTTGCCAATTCGTGGAGCAGGCTTAACTTTTGGTTACCTTTTTGCAATTAAGAGTCCTTATCTAGGATAATCTCAAAAAAACATACTCAAAATATTAAGACCTGCTCCTCAACTTGAGCAGGTTTTTTTATACTCACAGGTCATTTACTCTTGAAAGGAGACATAAAATGGCACCAGAATGGGATGATGTGATTGAAGCCAAGGACTGGAACTTCAAAATTTTTACCAAAGGTCTAAAAAACCTTTGGGAACTAATTGGAGACCAGCAAGCACGCATGCGTAAGGTTATGATTTGGCAGATAGGCCTCAGCTTATCCAGACTAAGTCTGCCCTTACTCTTCGCGGCGATGGTCAATGAACTTCACAACGTTGCTACTCAGCAAACATTTACCCTAACTATGGTAGGACTCCTCCTCACTATGGTCATCACCAAAACTGTTGACCCCTACCTACACCACTTCGTCAACGAAAAAATATTTATCCGAGGATTAATAACATTAGAAAACGACTGGCCCGCCAAAGCTCAAGCCAAACTCCTCGAGCTTTCTCTCGGCTGGCACGAAACTGAAAATACTGGCAAAAAGATTGCCAAAATCAACAAAGGAATAGACCGCCTAATTGCAATCATTTGCGATCTACGTTGGCAATTTATTCCGCCGATTCTGTACATCACAATTAACACTATCATCATGATGATCATCGACTGGAGAATTGGTTTACTCTTTACTTCATCAATTCCAGTCGCTGGAATCATCTACTACTTTGCCTGGAAAAAATTTGCTCCTGATTGGGAAAAATGGGAAAAGTGCAAAGAAACCTCTGATGGTTTTTTCTGTCAATCACTCATTAATATCCCAACGGTCATAAACTATGTCCAAGAAAAACGAGAAATGAAAAGGATTCAAGAAATCAGAGAAAAAATGAAAAAATACGATTTTAACTCATCGCTGGGAATCCAGTCCTGGTTTTATGCTGCGACAGTGATTATGCACCTAGCATTGATAGGTGCTATCACGGTCGGCATTATGCTCTTTCTGAAAGGTGAATCCAATCTCGGAGCTATTGCCTACCTCATCATTACTGGGACAACAACGATGGAATTGATTTGGGGAGTACTTAATACTTACATCGAGATAATGAGAAAACTTATCTCGGTTGAAAGGATGAAACAACTTCTCAATGAAAAAATCGATATTCCAAACAGTGCTCCAGGTAAAACTTCTGGTAAACTAAAAAAGGAAGTTGCCTTTAAAAAAGCAATTTTTACTTATTCTGGTAAAACTAAACCAGCCCTAGATGAAATAAACCTGATATTCCAAAAAGGGGAAATAACAGCAATAGCAGGAAAATCAGGCTCAGGTAAAACTACCATTATCAAAGCCCTGCTAAAAACTCACAAGCTTACTAACGGGCAGATCGTCTTTGACGGAATAAACATAGATGATCTAGATTTATTCTGGTATCGAAGTCGCTTTGCAATAGTCTCCCAAGAAGTTGACATCTTTGACACAACCATCAAAGAAAATATCGCTTATGGTTTCAATCACGCGACAGACAGTCAAATTAATGAATCTCTAGATGCAGCCCATCTGAATGTCATCATAAATGACAGAGATCGTTTTCCTGATGGAGTAATGACTTTGGTCGGAGAACGCGGTGTACGACTTTCTGGTGGTGAAAAACAAAGACTGGGAATTGCCAGGGCCTATCTAGCACTTCTGGGAGGAGCTGAAATACTAGTGCTTGATGAAGCTACGAGCCATCTTGATTCTGAAGCTGAATTGATTATTCAAAACATGATCAACAAACTCAGAAAAGCAAAGAACATCACCATGATAGTAATCGCCCACAGACTCTCAACTATCAAAAAAGCTGACCACATCTATGTTCTTGATGAAGGACAAGTCATAGAAAGTGGCGACCATAAAAGACTCGTATCAAAAAACGGGCTCTATGCCCGTCTAGTCGAACTACAACAGCTCGGCGAACTAAAAAAATAATTGTACCTTTAACTAGCCAAGCCTCAGAATTATTCTGAGGCTTTTATTTTAATCTAAAAATAAATAACGATTTATATTATCTCGAACTTTTTCATAAAAAACTGACTCACCTACTTTATTATAATAACGACTAGTTAAATGAATATTTTGAGATAAATAAAATTCAATCAAATCTTTGGTCATGTCCCGCCATTTTTGATTCGACACTTTTTTCTTATTTAAAAATTCGTATTCACTTTTTAACAGTTGATTATTTTTTACAAAATCTTCATATTCACCAGCCAAGCCTGACAAATCAGCCGCCCGCAAAATTTTTGCTTCATAAGAAATAAATTTTCCATCCTTTAAAGTCCCTAAAATCGTCTCCTTAACCTTATCCACTAATGATTGTTTACAGCCATTTGATAACAAAAATTTTTCTGCTAAATCAGCTGCTAATTCTTCCTTGCTGTTAAAACCCTGAGCTCGGTAATCAGCCTGATAATTAGCGTCGTGTAATAAAGCAGCCAAATAAACAACCTCTTTATCTACTTTTTTTCCTTCTTGCTGACAGTAATCAGCAATCTCTTGAGCCTGATCACAGACTGCTTGAACATGAGAAAAATTATGATAAGCTAATTCCGAACTATAAAATTTTTCAACTTGTTTGGGTAAAATTTTACTAGCCATATTTTTGAGCGATATTAATTAATTCATCTACAGAGCTAGCTGACATTAATTTTACTCGCAATTCTTTTGAGCCTGTAAAATCCGAGATATAAGTCTTAATAAATTTTTTAAAATTATCAAAATGCTTGGCCGTGCCAAAAAAGTCATTGTATAGTGTCGCATGCTCAATTAATAAACCAACTCTTTCTTTTCTGTTTTTTGACCCGGCTTTTTCGCCGAATACCCAAGGTTCACTAAGCATGGCGCGACCGATCATTACCCCATCCACTCCTGACTGTCTTGCCTGTTTTCTACCCTGCTCCAAACTTTTAACGTCACCATTGCCGATAATGACCGTCTGAGGAGAAATTTTATCTCGCAACCTTACAACTTCGGTTATTTTGTCCCAATCAGCTTGACCTGCATACATCTGCTGTTTAGTTCGACCGTGAATTGTCAAAGCCGCTGGCTGAGTTTTTAACAAAGCCCTGTGCCAATCCAAATCAAACTTTAAAAAACCTAAACGAGTTTTTACTAAAACTGGCAAATGACCGGAATTTGCCTGAACCGTTTTTATTATTTGAGTTGCTAGTTTTGGATTTTTAATTAAGGCTGAGCCCGCACCCTGTTTAATAATATTTTTATCAGGGCAGCCCATATTTATATCAATCCCACTAAAACCTAATTTTTTAATTAATTTAGTCGCTTTAATAAATTGTTTTGGTTTTGAACCAAATATTTGTGCAACTAGAGGTTGTTCTTTTATATAAAATTTTAAATCTATTTTATATTCTTTAACTATCTCTCTCTCAATAGATTCGACTGAAACCATCTCTGTCCACATAACATCAGACCGACCAAATGTCAGCAACATTTGTCTAAAAGCAATATCTGTAATTCCCGCCATCGGAGCTGAACAAAAAAATGGCGTTTTAAAATTTTGCCAAAAATTTTGCATAAACTAAAATCTTATCTTAGCTACAATCGGCTGATGATCTGAACCAGTCGCTTCATCTGGGGCAATCCTCTTGCCAAAAATTGATTCAGCTCCTTTGACAAAAAAATGATCTAACCGAGGTAAATGATCTTTTTGAGTAACATGTATAAAACCCGATCTTTTAAGTAACCTAAAGATGGGCTCTGACATCTTGGGCATAAAAGTATTAAAATCACCTCCAACAATGACAACATCATCATCATTCTCTGCAATCTTTTTAAGAAGATACTCTATTTGGACCAAACGACCTTTAGGTCGAGTCATATTTTCCAAATGAACATTGTAAATTCCAATTTTTTTCTTGTCAGTTGTTAAGAGCTGATTATACAAAGAAATCCGGATAAGCTTAAATTTCCCCCGAGAAAGCATGCTAAATAAATAAGAGATCATCGGCAGAGCGTAGACATATTTTTTAAAAAACCCATAAGTAGACACTGTTGCCTGCCCAGTGTGTAAATAATTATAATACTGACCTTGCTCATAAACCCGATGCAAAGGAGCGTAATAAGCATTTTTATTTTTAAAAAATGACTGACCAATAAAACTTTTATCTTTATAGACTGGTGACTCTTGGAAAAGAAATACATCTGGGGAATAAACATTGCTAATATTTACTAGACTATTTTTTATTTCGTGCGAATTATAATTACGCCAAATATTCCAAGAGCATAGAGTCAAAGTCTTTTTACCTAAAGTTTTTTGATTAACTTCTAAATTTTGAATATCTTTAGCTAGTTCATATTTTTCTGATTGATTCTTGGTCCGAGCTCGAATCAAAAAAGCTCCGGATAAAAATACCGGCACAAATAAAAAAATCTCTAAAATATAATAAATTTTTCTTTTCATAAAACTATTTGCATTATAGCATATTTTTAGATTTCTGACTGCCAACTAACGGTTTTTCTAAAGCCAATTCTATCCAAAACGTTAGTCTCACTTCCCCACTGCTCTCCGAAAAAAACCGTATATTCACCATATTTATCATTTACTTGATCTAAAGAAAAATTTAAATCTTTCTTTTTTTGTAATTCTACAAACAAAGATTGCTGCTGAGAAATTGGCTGTAAATTATAAACACTTACCGCTAAAAAACGAACAACTTGATATGGTTGAAGATTTTTCTGCAAAAGACTACTAGCTGCTTGATAAATATCTTGGCTAGTATACAAAATACTTTTAAGCTGCAATGACTTGTGAACCCCGCCCTCTACAGTGTAGGCTGCTCCGACTGATATTCCCGTGGCTTCTTTACCCAAAGCTCTCAAGCGTCGACCAGTCTTTTCACAAAGCTTCATAAAAACTGGCGCTAAATCAGCCCAATTAACACTTGGCCGAGGGAGACAATATGAATGACCTATAGACTTGGGGGTTGTCTCATTTTCACTTTTTACCCGATCATATTCTATACCATTCATATTAGCCCATAAAAAATAACCAATTTTACCCAAAGCATTCATAAGATTGCTAACAGGATAAGTAGCTAACTCCAATGGTGTATGAATTCCCAGCCAATTTAATCTACGCTCCAAAGCTTTATTAATTCCCCAACAATCAGTTAACTTAACTCGGCCTAGATACTTCTGACGCTTAGCCTGGGGGATAACTAAGATACTATCCTTGGCCGCATTATCCGAAGCAAACTTAGCTAAAAATTTTGTCTCAGCTATTCCTACCGAAGAAGTCAACCATTCACCAACTTCTTGCTTAATTCTTCTATTCATCTCAATACCAAGATCTTCAGCTTGCTTTAAATCTTTGACCCAACCTGTCAGATCTAAAAATGCCTCATCAATACTATAAGGCTCCATGGTATCAGTATATTCTGCCAAAATCTTAAATATTCGTGAAGTAACTGAACGATATTTTTTAGGATCATTTTCTACAAAAATCATTTGAGGACAAATCTTTTTAGCCTCAAATACACGGACACCCACACCTATACCCAGGGCCTTAGCCTCTTTTGAAGAAGCTATAATACAACCTCGCTCAGAAAGATAAGCACACACACCTAGAGGTTTACCACGTAAAAAAGGATTAGCCTGCTGCTCAACGCTAGCAAAGTAACTATTCATATCAATATGCAAAATAATATGCTGCATATTTTATTGACTAAAAACTTCTTTAAGTTGCCACAAATTCTGAAGAGGATAAAAAGCCAAAGTAAATAAATTACCTGGATCAGAAACAGAAAAATAACGGACTAATTCCTGACCTTCCCGAGCTTCGTAAGCTAAATTTGTCTTGATGACTATATATTTTGTCTGTCCCCATTTAAAAGCCATAATCTTGATCTGATTTTTATCAAAACTAGCCAAGACGCTAATTTGTTCATTGATCTCTTCTCGCATATTTGAATTATACCCGAAAAAAAACCGAAAAGCAAATCCATCACTTTCAAATAAAAATCCCCCGCTACCGTAGTAGCGGGGGGAATATTGTGCTAATTATTAACTGATTCCAGCGGCCCGATCTGCCAATTCAGAACGCTCGGACTTGGGAAGCCAAACATGCCCATATTTTTCCCAATCCTGACCTTGGAAATAACGAGCTACCCGGATGGCCCCATTCGATTTGGAAGACAGCAACCGATTATCGATCTGAGTCGGATCACCAGTGACTACCACTTTGGTGCCGACACCAGCTCTGGTGATAACCGAACGAACGTCACTAGGACTCATGTTTTGAGCTTCATCCACAATGACGAACATGTTATGAAGAGATCGACCTCTAATATGAATAATCGGCGAAATATTAACCTCACCGACACCTTCAAATTTCAAAGAAATACAATCATCTCGAATCTCAGTTATCACGTTTTTCATTGAAGTAATCAACTCCAAATTGTCAAGAATCGGTACTGCCCAGGGACCAAACTTGTTACGCATATCACCAGGCAAGGCACCCAGATCCTTTTGACCAACTTCGTGAATCGGCCGATAAACCATGATTTCTTTGATTTCACTTTTTTTGAGCATTTCCCAAGCAGCAAACAAGGCAAGCAGGGTTTTCCCAGAACCAGCCTTACCGATCAAGGTTAACAGACTAAGATCCTTTAATCTGGCCAACCAGAGGGAAAAAGCCTGCTCCGGATTACGAGGTTTGATGTCGTATTCTCTGGAATTTTGGTCAACAGTAGGCTTTTCAACCCTGTAAATACTTTTGCCACGATAGACAGCCAAGGTTGTTTTTCCAGCTGCATTGAAAATCAGACAAGTGTTCCACCTAAGATTTTTCAAAACTTCTGGCGGAATAAATTTTTCAGAAGAAATCCCGCCCTTAGTTTGCTTTGTTTTGTCGAAAGCAACATTGAGCGAAGTCAGATCATGAGCTTGGCAAGGAATTGTCACTATGCCAGTATCCATTTTTTCTTCTTCGACCTTGGGAGCAGCTTCTCTCACCTCAATCCCCAGACCTGCCGCCTTGATAAGCATGTTGGTATCACCGCTCATCAAAATCACTTTTTGATCTGGATGCTTGTTAGCCCAATTTTTGACATACAAGAGAATCAGATTGTCGTTGTTACGCTTCAATCCCCTAGCCAAACCATTGAGCTCAGACCAATCAGCTGAAGCATAGGCCACAAAAAGTCGACCTCCGCTTTTCGTTTCAACACCTTGTTTGCGCAAGTCACCAAGTCGACGAAACTCATTCAAAAAATTACTGATTGCATGTACAACTGGGATAGCATCCTTGCCCGTTGACTTGAGTTCATCAAGTTCTTCGATGACGACCATGGGGATGACAATATTCACCTGACCAAGCTCTTCGATGATGTTCGGATTGAATAACAAGGCATTAGTATCCAAAACAACAGTATTTTTTAATCTATGCACTGCAACCTCCTTTGTTGATTTTTCAAAGTTCACTTCGGTTGATTATCTTATCATTTTTTGCCGAAATTAGTCAATTTTTTACCAAAACTTTTTAAAAAAACAAAAAACCTTGGCGTAAGCCAAGGTTTTTATTAAAGCAGGGGTGGAGGGAATTCCGCGCTCATTTCATTCGCTTGTCCTGGGCAGCGTTGACCTGCCGCTGGCAGCTAATCGACGCTCACAAGTTCGCTGCTGCCCGTTCGATTCCCTTTTTCATAAAACAAAAAACCTTGGCGTAAGCCAAGGTTTTTATTAAAGCAGGGGTGGAGGGAATCGAACCCCCAACAAAAGTTTTGGAGACCTCTATTATACCATTTAACTACACCCCCAAAAAAACTAAAGTTATTTAGTTTCTTTGTGCATGGTGTGTTTTTTACACCAACGACAATATTTTTTCAACTCAAGTCTTTCTTTGAGTTTCTTTTTGTTCTTGTGCACATGATAATTAATTCGTTTACAGTCCGTGCACTCTAATTTTGCATATTTTTCTTGAATTCTCTTAGCCATTTTATTTTTTTATTTATTGATTATTTAAAATTCTTTCTGAGCCAGGAACAGGACTCGAACCTGCGACATGCTGTTTACAAAACAGCTGCTCTACCAGCTGAGCTATCCTGGCGTTGTGTGGGCCGGGTAGGACTTGAACCTACGTAGGCGAATGCCAGCAGATTTACAGTCTGCCCCAGTTGACCGCTTTGGTACCGACCCATATATTAATTTTTCTAAAACTCCTAACAGATGCCTGAGCCGACGTGCGGGATCGAACCGCAGACCTCATCCTTACCATGGATGCGCTCTACCAACTGAGCTACGTCGGCAACCTGAGAAAACTTAATTCTCAATCGCCTGAACTTTTCCTTTTAATTCATCTAATTTCTGATTTTCAGGATTAACTTGTTTGAACTTATCAAAGGTAGACTCGGCTAAAAATTTATCCTTCATTTCAATCGCTAAATTCAACAAAGCATCTAAATTTTTTGGACTATTTGGTGAGAGCATAACAGCTTCTTTAAAATTCAACAATGCTTCTTCTTTTCGATCCATTACTGAGTAAACCTCTCCTAAACCAAAATATATTTCATCATTTTTTGAATTCAACTTTTTTATAAATTCAAATGTTTCCTTGGCGTGTTCATAGTCTTTGATTTCAAAATATGTCCAACCTAATTTTTCATAAGCTTCGATATTCTTCATATCCAAACTAATAATCTCTAAATATTTTTTTTCAGCTTCAGACCAATCCTCAGCCTTAAAAGCAAGCTCTGCTTCGACAAACAACTTATTAACTTTCTGCCGATTGCTTTCTTTTTCTTCTGCAGTCGGGGCTTTTTTACATCTAGCTCTTTCTCGATAATGTTTCTCTAAAATTGTAACCCGTTCTTTTAAACTAACTAAATATTCTGAAAGTTTTTTTAATACTGGACCAATGAATCTTTTAACCAAGCCACCAGCAGTTTCAAATTTCCGAGCTAATCTTTGTTCTGTCAAAGACGCCTTAACAGTAGCTTGTTTTTCTTCAGGTATATTACTAATATCTATTGTGGAAATTCTGGGAAAATACTTAACCACCAAATAGACAATTACCCCTAAACAGGCAATTATTACTCCTAAAATTATTAAGTTAATAACCATATTTATAATTATGCTTTATATTTACAACCTGAGCAACCAACTTGCTCACAAGTAAATTTTTTGGTAATTATTGTCCCGTCTTCTAGCCTAACGTTAATCTCGTGTTTAATAATGTTACTTGAGATTACCCTGCCCTTTTGACCCTTTTTATCTTTATAACTATCCCCAGCTACTGGCATATTTTTACCAATAGTTTCATAGCCCTCAGCCTCGTATTCAAGACAACATTTCAATCTTCCACAAACACCTGACAATCTATCTGAACCACGTTGCTCAATATTTTGAACCCGAGCTAAATCAGTCGTAATATTACCTAGCTCTCCCAAAAAAGAGCGACAACAAATCTCTCTACCACAAGGCCCCAATTGACCTAAAATTTTTGTCTCATCCCTAGAACCAATTTGCTGAAGACGGATTAATCTTTGAAAATTCTTAGTTAAATCTTTAACTAATTCTCTAAAATCTACTCTACTCTCAGCAGTAAAAGTAAATGTTAATTTACTGCCATCAAAAGAAAAATAACAATCAACTAATTTCATTGGCAAGCCATACTTTTTGACGCACTGCTTACAATCCTTAAGTGCGCTATTCTTCTTTTTGTTATTTTCTTTTATTTTTTGTAAATCCTCGAGCTTAGCAGTCCTCTCCAAAGAATAAACCTGAGTAGCAGGATCAACGTCATTTGGAAATTCTTTTAAAACCTCACTAACCAAACCAGCTTCAAAATTGTTTGATTCTGACCTAAGAATAATCCATTCTTTAGGCTGAATATTTTCAGAAGTTTCTAAACTCAAATATTGTAAAGGTTCCCAAGGATAGACTTGAATTGCTAAAAACTTCTTTTCCATTTTTTTATATTGAAAAACGACTAAATCTGCCTATCTTGATATTTTCACCAATCTTAGTAATCGCCTCCTGAACAATCCCTTCAATATTCATACTTGTATCCTTAAGAAAGGCCTGAGACAATAAACAAACCTCTTCTTTGGAGCGATCTTCAAAAATTTCAGTATCAACTTCAGCTGGAATATCTTCAACACAAAGATAAAGTGGATTCATGGCCGCAACTTGCATAGCAATCTTGTTTGCTAATTCTCGAAATTCTTCATTTTTAGCAACAAAATCAGTTTCGCAAAGTAATTCAACCAAAGCAGCAATCTTACCAGTGTCATGTAGATAAACCCCTACATAACCCTCATTAGCTTCACGCTCAGCTCGTTTAGCTGCTTTAGCTGCTCCTCTTTCCCTAGCTAAAACCAATGCTTTATCCAAATCTCCATTAGCCTCTCCCAAAATACCCTTAGCTTCCATTACTCCAAGACCAGTTTGCTCTCGAAGTTCTTTTATTAATGATAAAGAAATATTTGCCATATTCTTATAATTATTTTTATTTTTTAGGATTAACTGTTTGCTTGTCTCGACCAGCCTTAACAGCTTCTGCTAAGTAGTCAGTGATAAGCTCCACTGACTTAACTCCATCATCATTAGCTGGAATCGCATAATCAATCTGAGTTGGATCGATATTACTATCAACCAACGCAACAATTGGAATTTTCCGTTTAACAGCTTCAGCCAAAGCAATCTTTTCCTCACGAACACCAATAATAACTAAAACATCAGGAATATTATTAAGCTCTTGGATCCCACCAATTAACTTTTCTAATCTAACTATTTCTTTTTCAAAATCCAATTGTTCTTTTTTTGTATATTTTTTCAACTCTCCTGTTTCCCTTTGGTCTTTTAATCTTTTTAAACGCTTAATTAAATTTCTAATAGAAATAAAATTTGTAACCGTACCTCCTAGCCATCTTTCAATAATATAAGCTGAATTTGACTTAAGGGCAGCATTTTTGACTGCTTCTTTTACCTGTTTTTTGGTGCCTAAAAATAAAACTGTCTTACCAGCTGCTGCTTGATCTTCTAAGAATTTAGCAGCTTCCTTGAGCATAACTTGGGTTTGTTCCAAATCCAAAATATGGATGTTATTTTTTGAACCAAAAATAAAAGGCTTCATCTTGGGGTGCCATCTTTTTGTCTGATGGCCAAAATGAACACCTGCTTGAGCAAGCTCTTCGAGCTTAATGTCTTCTTTTCTTGTCATTTTAAATTTTTCCCTTAATTTACCGCTACTCTTTTACTCATCAAGTAACAAGCTAGGATCTGAGCCTAGTTGAGGGCCTTGATTTAGTGCTAAAATTAGCAAAAAAGAATATGAGTTTTTAAATAAAAGTTACCAAATTTAGGTAACAAAGCTATTTTAACAGAATAATCCTGAAATTGCAAACTGACCCGAACGGTTAAAAAACAACCACTTGGACTTGCCAAAATAAAAAAGCCTGTTATAATTCAAGCTATATGAAAAAAGATATCCACCCCAAATACCACAAAAAAGCAATTGTAACCTGTGCTTGTGGTAATACTTTTGAGACTGGCTCCACTAAAGAAGCTATTAAAACAGAGATTTGTTCTGCTTGTCATCCTTTTTTTACTGGCAAACAAAAGTTTGTTGATACTTCTGGCCGCATGGAAAAATTTGCTGCTAAACAAGCTAAAGTTAAAAAAATCAAAGAAACTACCAAGAGCACTATTGGCAAAAAAGCACGTCGAGCAGCTCGAACCAAAAAAGTTGCTCCAGTTGTCAAAAAAGCTAAAGCTAAAACTAAAAAATAACGTTTTTTATACGCCAAACTCTCCATTTTTTCAATGGAGGGTTTTTGGTTGTTTTGAAATAAAAATGTTAAAATACATTTATGAGAAAACAAGATTTAGAAATTAAAAAAGAATATCAAGATCTGGAAATAAAACTTCTTGACCCAGAAGTTATTTCTAATCCACAAAAATATAGCTCACTAAATCAACGTCTTTCTGAGCTTAAACCAATTTATCATGTTATTGTCGATCTTTCCCAGGTTGAAGATGGAATCAATGAGGCGACCGAAGCCATGCAAGCTGGTGATGAAGAATTATACGCAGTTGCTGAAGAACAATTAACAGATCTAGCCAAATCAAAAAAAAGCCTAGAAGACGAACTTTATCTTCTTTTGGCTAATCAAGATCCCAACAACAGCAAAAATGCCATTATTGAGATTAGAGCTGGAGCTGGTGGAGATGAATCCGCTCTGTTTGCTGCTGATCTTTTTCGCATGTATTCTAGATTTGCCGAAAATATGGGTTGGAAAACAATTATCCTCTCCACCAATCGAATCGGGATCGGAGGTTTTAAAGAAGTTATTTTTGAAATCAAAGCCAATGGTGCCTTTGGAACAATGAAATATGAAAGTGGTGTCCATCGCGTTCAACGAGTCCCAGAAACTGAAAAAGCCGGACGAATTCACACTTCGACTGCCACTGTAGCTGTTTTACCAGAAGCTGAAGAAGTTGATCTTAAAATAGATCCCAATGATTTACGGATTGATGTATTTCGTTCAGGTGGTTGCGGTGGACAATCTGTTAATACCACTGATTCTGCGGTACGAATTGTCCATGAGCCAACAGGCCTAACAGTCACCTGTCAAGATGAGAAATCTCAACATCAAAACAAAGACAAAGCTTTACAAATTTTAAGATCCAGATTACTTGCTCAAGAAGAAGAAAAAAAAGCCAAAAAAGAGGGAGACACTAGAAAAAATCAAATTGGCAGAGGAATGAGAAGTGAAAAAATCAGAACTTATAATTTTTCTCAAGATCGAATCACTGACCATCGCATTAAAAAAAGCTGGAATTCAATTGAAAACATTTTAAATGGTGATTTAAAAAATATAATCGAAACTCTAAAAAAAGAATTAGCTGAATAAATGACCATTGCCAAACTATTAAAGCACGCCACCAAGCAATTTGCTCTTTCGCACATAGAAACACCTTTTTTAGATGGAGAGATTTTATTAGCTTGTATTTTAAAAACAAGCAAAGAATATCTCCACACTCACCCCGAACAAATTGTTGGTCAACGTCAACTTAAAAAATTCGAGTCTTTAATAAAAAAAAGAATTGCTGGTCTCCCCGTCTCCTACCTAGTGGGCTACAAATGGTTTTATGGTCAAAAATTTTATGTTAATCAACGGGTCTTAATCCCTCGTCCAGAAACTGAACACTTAGTTGAAGCTGCTCTAGAAATAATCAAAAAGAAAAACATCAAAAACATAATTGATGTTGGAACTGGCTCAGGTAACATAATAATTTCCCTAGCCAAGAGCCAGCCTAATAAAAATTATTTTGCAACTGATCGCTATATTTCTACTCTCCGGATAGCTAGAAAAAATGCCCGCAAATTACTCAGCCAAAATAATATTCGTTTTATTAGGGCTAATCTACTTACAAATATTTCAGGTAAATTTGACTTAATAGTTTCAAATTTGCCCTATGTCCCAAAAAGCATCCCAGTTGAAACTGGGGAGCCTAAAAAAGCTATTTATGGAGGCCCTGCAGGCACTGAGCTTTACGAAAAATTCTTTGCTCAAATTGAAAAATATCTTAATCCAAAAGCTCAAATTCTAGTTGAGATTGATTCTCCTGCTCAAGCTGAGATGAAAAAAATAATCAAACGCTACTTACCAAATTCTCGAATTAAAATTAAACAAGATTATGCTCATAAAAATCGTTTAATTGAAATCTGGTATCAGGCTTGACATCTATGGCAAAATTAAGATAAATTAGACTAATGGCTAAAAAGTTAGCTATTTTATATATGAACTTTGATAATTCAAAAAAACCAAAAAAAATACTCCTAAGTGTTATATTTTGGAGGAAAGATCATGAACAAACAACAACCCGTCTTTTTAAGTGGCATTAGACCAACTGGGCCATTGCATTTGGGAAATTATTTTGGGGCCATTGCTCAATTCATTGCGCTCCAGGCTGAAGGACTCTGCAACATTTTTGTGGCTGATATCCATGCCCTCACTGAGGGAAACTGGACAGCCATGGAATTGCGTGAAGCTACGCTTCATGTCATCAAAATGTACCTGGCTTGTGGCTTTGACCCGAGCCGAGGCCACATCTTTGTTCAGAGCCAAATTCCAGAAACTATGGCTTTGGCTTCAATACTTAATAACTCGATCACCCTGAGCCAAATTCTCGGTCTCCCGACATTCAAAGACAAGATTGGGAAAAAACTCAAAAACGACAATTCTTCACAAAAAGATCTTCAAGCAGCTCTTGCTGCCAACATGGGTTGGGTAGAATACCCCATCCTGATGGCGGCTGACATCTTGGGAGTGCAAGCAGATTTCGTCCCAGTGGGAGCTGATCAAACACCCCACATAGAAATGACGCGCAATATCGCAAGGGTCTTCAATAATGTCCTGCCTGATATTTTTACCATACCAGAAGCTCGCTACAGCAAAGTTCCGCGAATCCCTGGTCTGGATGGAGCTGGCAAAATGGGCAAGACTGCTGGTAACACCATCAACTTGATTGATACACCTGATGTTATTGCTATCAAAATCAGAAGGGCGATGACTGATCCAGGCCGTGCTCGCAGGACCGATCCAGGTACTCCGGAAAATTGCGGCTTTGTCTACCCCCTTCTTCGAGCCCTTCAGGCTCACGAGGAAGTGACGGGCAAATGCCAGCAATCTTTCGAGATCGGTGGTTGGGGCTGCACGCATTGCAAAAAGCACTTGACCGAAAGACTGGTTGAACTGCTTTTGCCGATCCAGCAAAATTATGCTGGAATTAGTGACGAACAAGCAATCGAAGTCGCGGCAGTAGGCAAAACCACTGTCCAACCCATTATCCGAAAAACTCTGTATAACACCCAACAAGCCCTCGGCTTGTTGATATAATTTGGGGGAAACACATGACAACTTCACAGGAGGCTGGATGGTGGCCTAAAAGCAAAACACCTTTCGCGGAAATCATCGCCCGGATCCTGAAAATTTACGAACAAAATTCGTCTTACTTCAAGAATCCAATGCTCTCTTTCCCGGGCACCCCCTGGCATCCAATCGTTGCACAAGTTATCCAGGCCATCGGCCCGGAGCATGCCAACAACATCGGCATGCATACCGGACCTGGCTGCTCAGAACAAGGATTCACTGGAGCTCAAGAGCTTGAACGCAATGTCATTTATTGGCTCGCTAAGGTTCTGGGGTCTCCAAACCCTGTTTCCTTAATTGACGGCTTTTTTGTGCCTGGTGGCACAGCTGGCAATCAACAAGGTATCTGGATGGCTCGCAACCATATCCTTCAAGCAGACCCTCAAGCCAGAATCATAGTCATCACCAGTTGTCTGGGACACAACAGCATCGCCAAAGCAGCTAACTTGTGTGGCCTGACTCCGGAAATGAGCCGGGGGCATCACATCTTTCAAACAGTTAGAGTCGATGCCAACGGCGCTATGAGGCTGAATGAACTTGAAGCATTGATCAAAAAAAACAAAAACAACTACAGCTTTATCATCATCCCGACGCTAGGCACGACTCTGACGGGAGCTGCTGACGATCTGAAAAAGATCTGGCAAATGTGCCACCAGTATCTTTCTCGAGAAAGATACTGGATCCACTGTGACGCCGCTTTTGGTGGACTAGTTTACCCCTTCCTATATCCTAAAAGATATCTTCAATGGGTCGACAGCATGATTGTCGACTTTCATAAGATGGGCTTTGCCCCTTATGGAGCTGGAATCTTTATGTGTCGTAAAGAAACTGTTGAGCAAACAACAGCTGTAACAGTCGAATACATCAATGGAATCCACGACGGCACTATCAATGGTAGCCGTAGCGGAGTGATCCCAGCAGCTTGCTGGGCAATCATCCAAGCCTTGGGAAAACAAGGTTTCAAAGAGATCACTGAAAGATGCTTCGCCCTGACAAAAGATCTTCGCAATAAGATGATCGAACTCGAAAAAGTCGCCGGAGCGACCGAACCGGTCATCAACCAATTTGCCATCTGGCTGAAACCAGGAGTCGTAATCCCTGATGAAATCAGCCAAAAATTCCACTTGGCGACTATGACACGTGACGGTCGAACATACATAAAATTCCCAGTCATGCCCCATGCCCGGGAAGAGCTCTACGAGCTGCTCATCAAGTGGCTTGATGAATAAATTGTTCTTTAAACCTCACCCGTTAGATGAAAATCTAGCGGGTATTTTATTTGACTTCCAGACAATCCTATGGTTAGATATTAAAATGCTCTTTACAACTTAGTTTTACAAAAAACCTGAGGAGGTTGCGTCATGAGAATGAGAGAAGTAAAGCGGAGAGTCCCACACCCAAAATACACAATCAAAGTTTATTCTACTAAGAATAGCTTTGATCTCGAAGCCAAACGTCAGCTTGCCAGAGACCTAGCTGAAGTCACGGCCTCAGCTTTTGACGGAGTCGACTACAACGACACATTTGCTCACGTATTCGGAGACAGGAGAACCCCTGACAGAATTCTCCTGGTTGCCTTCACAGAAAATGGCAAAGCTGTTGGATTTGCTTCTTTCCAAGAAATCAAGCTCTCCAAAAAAACTCAAATTCTTCACTTAATAGGGACTGCGATTCACAGGAGTCACCATCGTAATCATCTTGCCACAGCATTTATATTGGGTGCTCTTGATCCCAAAAAACATGATTACTTAACTTTCCGAACCCAGAACCCTGTAATGTACCACACACTTCTGAGAGACGGAGACAATTTTCCTTCTGTTCATCCTCGAATCGACGGCAAAGGACAGCTTATCAATCCTTCGAAAGCGGCTTGGAAAATCATGAAGGCAGTCTATCTAAAAGCCGGCGAAGGCAGGTTAACCCATAGTGTAACGAAGGGTGTCTACCCTGTCCCCCTATACACCATAACCCCTTCCTCTCGGTCCCCCCTTATCAACGACTTCTTTGCTAAAAATGTGGGACCACACGATGGCCTCTTTGTAGCTGCTGAAGTTGGTATGAACATCAGGGGCTGATGACATAAAGTCCAAAAAATTGTACACTAAAGGAGAACAGAAATGTTCTCCTTATTTTAAATTAAAAATATGCAAAAATTATTTTCCCTAACAAAAAAATTAATTTCTTTTGAAACGACAGCTGACAAATCAATTGAAATAAAAAAATGTCTTAATTTTATAAAAAATTATTTACCAAAAAATAATTTTTTTATAGATTACACTTATAAAAATTCTCCTTCTCTGGTTATTCAAAATAAAAAAACTTTAACATCTGACATTATTTTTTCAGGACATCTTGATGTCGTTCCTGCTGAAAAAAATCAATTTAACCCGCGAGAAATAACCAATAAAATTTATGGTCGTGGCGCCATGGATATGAAAGGTAATGTCGCGGCTATGATCTTGGCTTACAAAAAAATAAGCTTACAAAAAAATGCCCCAGCTATTTCTCTACTCCTAACCTCTGATGAAGAAAGAGGTGGTTTTTTTGGAACTGGCTATCTTGTAAACAAGATTGGCTATCGAGCCAAAATTGCCTTTGTCCCAGATGGAGGAAATGATTTTGAAATAGTAACTGAAGAAAAAGGGGTCTTATGTTTAAAAATTACCACAAAAGGAAAAACAGCCCATTCAGCTACTCTTTGGCAAGGAAAAAATGCTATTGAAAATGCTTACCATGTTTATAAAAAATTAACTCAAAAATTTGGTCAACCTAAATCAACCAATAACTGGCTAACTAGCTTTAACCTGGCTAAAATAGAAACTACCAACTCTTACAATCAAGTCCCTGGTGAAGCAATTATGGATATCAATGTCCGACGCATTAAAAAAGATTCAAAAAAACAAATTATTGATTTTATAAAAAAACAACCTTCAGTAAAAAAGGTTGAATTGTATGCTGAGGGAGAACATTTTTATATTAATAAAAATAATTCTTACGTAAAACTATACTCCAATATTCTTCGAGGTATTAGAAAAAAAACAACTATCTATAAAAAATATGCTGCTTCATGTGATGCTAGGTTTTTTAGCAACAAAAATATATCAGCCATTATCTGCCAACCAACCTCAGCTAATCTACATGGCAAAAATGAATGGGTGGACAAAAAAGCTTTAGTTAAATATTATCAATCCCTTGTTGAATTTGGTGAAAAATATAATTCTCTTGACAGAAAAAACAAGGTATAGTAACATCACAAAGTGATCTTTTGATATAGGAGAAAAGGGAAACGAAACTTGAGCGCTTGAGCGGGTGTAGCTCAGTTGGCAGAGCACCGGTCTCCAAAACCGAGGGTCGCAGGTTCGACTCCTGTCACCCGTGCGCCTCCGCGACTTCGTCGCGCAGTTTCTTCTCCTCCTTAGGTTGGGGCGTCTCTCATGCTTGCATGTAGAGGCGCCCGTTTTTATTTATTTTAAATTTGAGAGAAGGTTGGGAGCTGATTTTTCTTCAGCTACTGGCCCTTGTTTTTTTATTTGAGAATTTTGTTTAGTAACATTATCAATTTGAACTGAATCTTTTTTTTCTGATTTTTCTAAAGGTCTATTAGCATTTACAGAGTTATTTGATCTAGTGCTTGCATAATTTTTGTTAAAATTATTTGATTTATTTCTAATCTGCCGACCACGAAAATCTACTGGGCCAGTTTTTAAAGCTTCTGATAAAGACATTGATTCTACTTGAGTCTCTGGCATTTTAGATTTTTCTGCAAAATTTGCCTGTGGTGCCCTGACTGTTGATGCTGGAGAATTTGTCTCATTTTTAGGACGATTCACACGACGATCCAAAGCTCCTCCTCCGCCAGAAGCTGACTTAACATTTTCATATCTTTTTTCATCCTCATCAATTTCTAAAGACTTACTCGCCCCTCCATGAATAGACTCAATTCCACTCCATTTAAAGACTTTTTCTTCAACACTTTTTCTATCTTGAGCCCATCTCTCTCTAGAGACTTTAATTACATTAGCCATAGAAGCTAGATTAGTAAAATCTTCCTTAGCCACCGGTGGCAAACCAATAGCAGAAAAAGGTCGCGAAGAAACACCGTCAATCATTAACTTTAAATAAACATTATATTTTTCCAAATTTACCAAATCATTTATCATAAAAACCGGCTCAAATTCTTTTTCCAAATCTTCTGCATCTTTAGCCCCAACTCTAAAAGTAACAATAGTCCCCACGTTACCAAAAACAGCATCCCTAACTGACGTGTCATGATCGTGAACTAACTGATCAATATACTGGTGACCCATTATTAAATTTAACCTATATTTTCTAGCTTCTGATAAAATAGTGGCAAAAGCTTCAGTAGCAAAATTTTGAAATTCATCAACATACAAATAAAAATCTTCTCGTTCCGCCTCTGGAATATCAACTCGCTCCATAGCAGCTAACTGAATTTTAGTGATCATCATCGCTCCCAAAAGAGAAGAGTTATCTTCACCGATCCTACCCTTAGAAAGATTCAGTAACAAAATTTTCTTGTTATTCATAATATCAGAAAGGTCGATGGTTGATTTGGGCTGAGAAACAATATTTCTAATCAAAAAATTTGATAAAAATTGACCAACTTTATTTTGAATAGGAGCAATCGCTTCAATTCGATAACGATCGTTGTAATTAGCAAATTCTGTTACCCAAAAAGACTTAACAACTGGATCTTCAATCTTTTCAATAACCTTAGCTCGATATTTTTTATCAGCTAAAAGACGCTGAATACCCAGTAAAGTCGAACCTGGATAATCTAAAAGAGCTAAGATACAATTATTAAGAATGTATTCCATTCTTGATGACCAAACATTAGCCCACATCTTAGTGAAAACACCCATCAAGCCTGAAGCTACTAAATGTTTGTGCTCTCTATCAACTGATTCCAAAATATTAAAAGCTAAAGGATATTCAGTGTCAGCTGGATTAAAATAAACAATATCATTGGTTCGCTCTTTGGGAATAAACTGAATAACTTTTTCCACTAATTCACCATGCGGATCAACAACTGCCACTCCATTGCCAGCCATAATATCAGCAATAATCATGTTTTCCATCATCACAGACTTACCCATACCAGTCTTACCAATTAGATACACATGTCTCCGTCGATCATCTCGTCTGATTCCAAATTTGCGCATCTGACCTCGAAAGGTAGTACGAGCAAAATAGGTTATTTGGTCTTGATTTTGATTTTCCATAATTTAAATTGGCAAATTCACTGGCGGACCGCCCTTAGAAGATGCTGTTGGTGGTCGATCAGTAATTTTTGGCTTAGCTTTATTTTTCACTTGACTAGAGCTAACAATCTGCTCTCGAACAGATGCTGTTTTTTGAAAATGTTTTTTTTCTTTTTTTAAATTATTATTAATATCTTTGCTTGAAGTCACTGTTTCTTGAGACGAGACATCCTCTGTAGGAATTTTAAAATCTTTTTTTGGTAATTTAAAATTTTTGTTAATAATACTTTCTGTAACTGATGTTATCTTGGGCGGAACAGTTGGTCGAGTTACGCTTTTCGCTTGACGAATTTCTGCCTGAGTTTCTGGGGTTAATTCATCTTCAAAACCAAGATTAGCAGGTGGTCCAGCTTTTTTAGCCTCACTCTTTTTGATCATTGGTCCGGTTACTGTTGTTAATGGAAAATGCCAAACAGAAGCTAATTCCTCAATATTCATTATTTTCCCTACTCCAGAACCCGCATAAGTACTTCTTCGCTTATAAGCCTGCAAGATAGCCCTTTGCTTTTCAATAACTCTTTTTTTAACATTAAAATAAAGAGCTGAAGTCATTGACTTAGTATAGGGCTTAAAAGCGTTAAGATCTTGAGTATTAAACTGTTTAAAAGCTCCAAAAGTTGCTCCCACCCGCGATTTATTAAAAACTTCTTTTTTGCCAACATAGACCATTCTAGCCTTAGTGTGAAAGGCTAGCTTAGAAACTTTTCGCTGGATAGCCTTGAGGGCATCTAGCTCCCCTGGTGACAAAGAAAAAGCTCCGACTGAAAATTTTTCTTCTTTTTTTTCTTCCACTTCAGGATTCAAACCCAAAGTAGTCCCAATTGCCTCTTCTGCGATATAATCCAAAGCTTTAAAAGGCGCTTCAAGCATCTTCCCAAAATTTGAAGATTTTTGTTTAACTGTTTTTCCTAGCTGCTTAGTAATAAATTCTTCCGCCTTGCTAGTATCCCAATTGGGTTTATCAGGATGATTGATTACAAATTGCAACCACATTTGCTCTCCTGGCCTAATCCTCCCAATAATTTCTAAAATAGCAGCCAAGGGATCGGCAAAAATTTGCGTCATTTGATGCTCAAAATCAAAATAAGTCCGAATAGGAAAATATTCATCTTTAGCTAAAATAATCTCAGTCCCCCACAAATCCCAATCATCACTTGGCCAGTCTTTAGGTTCAGGCACATCATTAACATAATCTTCTACTTCTGTTACCTCAGCATTGGGATACTGAGCATAAACAGTTGATTCTACTAAATCTCGATGCCTATCTAAACAACGAATTAAAAATTGAACATGCCCACCTAGAGAAACAATTTCAAAAGAAAAAGCATCTTGACTTTTATTGGTCCAATATTTTTCTTTAAAAGAAAGCGTGGCGTGGACTCCAGCTATTTGGGCAAAAATCTGTTCTACCGCTTTTAAGGTTTGCTCATTTTCCACTGGAACATCAATAGCTAAAAGTATATAGTTTAAAGTGGCTGCATAACGCCCATTTTGGGTACTTCTAAATATCTGCCACAAACCCCACAAAAAAAATAAAGCCACAATCACCCAACCACCTCGAGTAAATAAAAACCAAAAAACCGCAAACGGTCCATTAAAATCCGACGCGCCAAAAACATTTGCTAGATACTCAATAAAATATGTCATTTATTTTTGTTTTTTGACAAACTTTTTTTCTGAAGAAATTATTCTTCAACCTTTTCTTCTCTCTCGACTAAATCGTATTTCCCTCCAGGTAATTTTTTGAAAATATTTTTATCAGTTAAAGCTAGATGAATTGTGTTTTTCTTAACAACTCTTTGTTTTAAAACAGCTGTTACAAGTTCATCTCTAATAAGTGCTTGACCCTTTTCCCTGAGGATATCAGCTAAAACATCAGAAACAATCCCTGGCTTATAACCCCATTCTTCGAGGGCATATATACCACGACCAACCAAAATATACTCTTCATTTAAAATCAATTCATTGTGGACAGTTGGAGGATAAGCATTTTTTTTGAAAACTTCAGTAATCCTCTTGGCAATATCTACAAAATGCATGGGCTTGCCTTCTTTTTTTAAAACTAAATAAATCCTATCGTGCATTCTTTTTGGCATAACTGTTCCCCAAGAAGAAAGGCCGTACTCAGCAAAAGGATTTTTAGCAATCTTTTTAGAAACACCAATATAAGCTGCGACTACTTCCTCATTTAATTTATCCTCAAAATTTTTGTAAAACTCGGTTTTAGTAAGTTGATCCATAAAAGGAGTAAGCTCAATCGGCTTAGCATTTTTTTCTAAAATTTTTATAGTCTCTTCTACTGTCTCACGCCAAAAATCCCAATTTGCCCCCTTTTCCTTCCAACAATCATGGACTTCTTCGTCTTCAGTAACTTTCTCATATTTATCAGCTAAAAGCTGAGAAAGAATAAAAATAATTGCCATCCGAGCCTGCCTAGAAGCATCAGTTAATTCGGTTAATTTATTTAGCATCATCTCCTGAGAAATAATGTGTCCTGATCTCCTAAACATGTGATCAATAACTTCTTTTTCAGATTTAATCACAGCCTCAAAATTCTTTAACTCTTTAATCTTTTTAATAGCTGCTGACTCAATTTGACGAATTCTTTCTCGAGTCACGCTATAAGAGCCCCCAATACTTTCTAAAGTTTCGGTATTTTTACTAGTCAAACCAAAACGCCGACGAATTACGTCCGCTTCTTTGGCTGAAAGTTCCTTAAGAAATGTCGCAATCAGCTCCAAAGGATTAAACTCATCTAGCGCTTTTTCCTCCTTTGAATCCAAGACTTTATCAAGGATCGATTTTTCTGCTTGCATATTATAAATCTAATTTTTATTAAAATTTATCGCTAAAATTAGCTAAAAAATTTAAACACCAAATTAATTCTCTAATTTGCTGAGTAGTTTTTTTTCTTAACTGCTCATACTATATCACAATAGTTAAAATATGTCAAAACAAATTACTAAACAAAAAAATTGCTAAACTAGCAACTTTGTTTTTTAATAATTTTTCTATATCTAAGTAAAATATTACCTAACGATTTTTATAACCATGCCAAATGAGTAGTAAAGGCGAAGCGATAAAAATTGAAGAATAAGTCCCTAAAACAATTCCCATAATCAAAGCTAAAATAAACCAACTTATTGAAGCTCCGCCAAAAATATACAAAACTAACAGCACAAACAAAGTTGTTAATGATGTATTCAATGACCTAACCAAAGTATCATTAATACTCATATTAATTATTTCAAAAAATGACCTATCTCCAAATCTGTGCAAATTTTCTCGAATACGATCGTAAACCACGATTGTGTCATGAACTGAAAAACCAAGAATAGTTAACAAAGCAGTCACAAACAAGGCACTAATTTCTACGCCTCCATAATGACCTAAAACTGAAAAAATACCTGCCACAATCAAAATATCATGAAACAAAGCAACTATCGCTCCAACGCCATATACCCAAGATTTGAGAGCACTTGAAGAAGCTTTTCTAAAAGCATAGGTAATGTAGGCAATAATAGCGACCAAAGCCACAACCACTGCCCAAATAGCTTTACTTTTTAACTCCTGACCAATTGTTGGGCCAATACTTTCAAAACTAAGCTCAGTTACTTCTCCAAAATTCTGACCAAGGTTATCAAGAACAACCTGACGCTCATCATTTGATAGGCTTCTTAGCTTTAAGTTTATAGCTGTCTCATCAGCTGGCTGAACAATAATCTCTCCATAGCCCAAAGGCTGCAAAACATCCTGAACATCTGAAGCTACTGGTCTAGCTTCTGTAAAATTAACCTGCATTAAAGTCCCACCTGTAAAATCAATACCTAAATTTAATCCCCATATCGAAAGAGCAATCACCGCAGCTAACATCAAAATCCCTGAAAAAATGAACCAAATATATCTTGTTTTAACAATGTTATACATAAATTTATTCCTTGTTAATCTCAATACTAGCTGGATCCTTGACTCCAAATAACCACTTGCTTTTTGTCCTATTCATTAATCTTAACAATGTCCGAGAAGTTGTAATAGCAGAGAACATAGAGATCAAAACCCCAATGCCCAAAGTAATCGCAAAACCCTGAATAAGACTAGTTCCAAACCAAGCTAAAATCAAACAAGTAATTAAGCTGGAAATATTTGAATCACGAATTGAAGGCCAAGCTCTCTTAAAACCATCTTCGATTGCATCAGGGAGCTGTTGACCTCTTCTAAGCTCCTCTTTCATTCTTTCAAAAATCAAAACATTAGCATCAACTGCCATCCCGACTGCCAAAATAAAACCAGCAATCCCAGCTAATGTTAAAACAACTGGCCAAAGCTTAAAAATCGCCAAAACTAACACCGCATAAATAATTAAAGCAATAACTGAAACCACACCAGGCAAACGATAATAAACTATCATAAAAATAGCGACCAATAGCAAACCAATCAAACCAGCAAACAAACTTCTCTCCAGAGCTGACTGACCTAAACTAGGGCCAATATTTTGTTGAGAGATTAAATTGATTGGCACAGGTAAGGCCCCAGCATTTAGACGTCGAGCTAAATCCTTTACTTCATCAACAGTAAAATCTCCAGTAATCACAGCCTCGCCATCGGTAATAGCGGAACTAACTCTAGGAATTGAGATAGCTGAATTATCAAGATATATGGCGATAGTCTTACCTATATTATTGGTTGTTAACTCAGAAAATAAATCCTTTCCTTCGGAATCAAATTTAAGACTTACTTGAGGTAAGCCAGAATTTGGATCAAAAATTACTCCCGCCCTCTCTAACTGCTTACCAGAAAGATCAGTTGCTTCATACTCTGGAATTAAAGAATCAGCTGCTGTAGATTTGGTCTGAAACAAAATATGCGAAGCTGAAGCAGTCTCCTTCTCATCATCTCGAGAATCAATCCTAATAAGATGATAACCAAAATCAGTCTCAACTAACTCAGGATAAATCTGGCCAATTTCTCCACTAAAAACAGCTTCTTCAAACTCTGGCACTAGCTCTCCTTTACTAAATTCACCAATGTTTCCTCCAACTTCTCCACTAAGAGTATCAGCTGAATATTCTTTTGCTAAATCAGCAAAAGCATCAGGGTTAGTTAAAGCCTGACTTAAAACATCTTGAGCTTGAGCCTTAACCCCAAAATTATATTCAACAATCTGCGCTAATTCCTCATCAGTAAATTTTTCTGGTGCTTTTTCAGATTTAAATTCTAGAAGTGGAGTTTCCCCGATCATTTCTATGGCCTGATTCACGTCAGTTACTCCTGGTAATTCAACTATCACTCGCCAATCAGCACCAGTCTTATTGGTTTGGATTATAGGCTCAGACACTCCAAAAGAATTCACTCTACGCTCAATAACATCTCTGACCCCCTCTAGAGCATCAGCTCGATCAGCTTCAGCAATATTTGAAACATCAGCTTGGTATAGCAAACTAGTCCCGCCTTGTAAATCCAGACCCAAGTGAACTTTAATCTCTTTATAATAACTCCCCAGCTGAATATCAGGACCTTGAGGAATACTAATCAAACCTGCCAAAATTGTCAGGACAAATATTCCTAAAACTGTCAACCAAACCTTTTTTCTCATAAAAAAATAGAGACTTTTGTCTTGTCCTTATTTTAGTTGATTTTAATTTTTTTGGCAATAAAAAACCCTAACCACCATTATCAACCAGGCTAAGAATTATTTTATATTTTAATCTACCACTGAATAACAATTGGCGTACCAACCTCAGCCCAATTGTAAAGTTCTTCAGCAGGCCCAACTCCAAGCCTGACACAACCATGGCTGACTCTAATCCCAAGATGATTTTGACCTTCTTTGTAACCATTGGACCACTCAGGTAATTCATGCAGTCCGTGACCAGAGCTAGTAAATTGCATCCAAAAAGGCATATATAAATTATATTTTGAAGAATAAGCTCGAGAAATTTTATTCATGATTTTAAATTCTCCCAAAGGAGTATCCATGCCTGACATGCCTGATGAGACCCTGGTCTTACCCAATTCAATACCTGATTCATAATAAGCTAGAGTTTGATCAGAAATATCTATTTCTATATATTTGTAATATTTAGTATTTCCATTACCTTCGAGTCGACGCGGTAAAGTCACTACTTCTGGTAAATAGCTTCCTGAAATATTACCAACAGCCAAACTTATCCCTCCCCGAAAATCTTCTTCATAAGCAAAAAATGGCGGCCTGAACTCTTCTCCACCTCCGCGGTAAAATCTAATCTGTGGTCCGCCCTGCGCCCCAACACCAACTGCTAATTCATCCACGCCATTTTCATCAAAATCTCCGGCAGCTAAACTAATCCCACCGTGCATAGACTCGGGCCAAGCTAAAAAATCAGCTAAAATAGTTTTTTGAGAATTATATTTATAAACTTTTATTCTTAGTTCACCAAATTTGTAAACTCCCATGACTATCTCATCTTCAACTCCACCATCCACATTAGCAGTTGCTACAATAATTCCACCTTTTAAAAAAGTTTTATCAAAAGGTTCAAATGAATAATCCTGAGACTCACCAAAACGATTAAAAACTTTAACCTCAAAACCACCCACTCCAGCCCCGGTCACAATCTCAGCTAAGCCATCACCATCCACATCCCCGACTGCTACATTTACTCCTCCGCGAAAATGATTATCAAAAGCAAAAAATCCCGGAGTAAATTTGGGATTTCCAAAACTATCAAAAACCCTAACATGTGGTCCGCCACCCACTCCAGCCCCGGTCACAATCTCAGCTAAGCCATCACCATCCAAATCTCCACAAGCCACATTAACGCCATTCCGAAAACTTTCTGCATACACAAAAAATCCAGATAAAAAATTACCTTGATTGTCAAAAACTCGTACATGTGGCCCACCACCTGATCCCGCCCCAGTAATTATATTATTAACTCCGTTTCCAGTTACATCACAAACAGCCACAGTCCCACCACCTCGAAAGCCTTCAGCATAAGCCATAAAATCTACCTCAACTGATAAATTACTTGAATCAAAAACTTTAACCTCTGGTTGACGCCCGATATTGATCGCCTCGCCTGAATGTGGCAAAAATAAAAAAACAACGCCTAAAAGCGCTGCCCCCATGGGAGTGATTACCTTGTTTGTAAATAAAATAAGCTTATGTTTGCGCATAACTTTGTATATTTGTTTTTATCTTTGTTTTTAAACTCTAACTACAGTATAGCATGGAAAATCACTTCTGTCAATAGATATC
>Ga0075116_10000069_pt1 | contig 44136 bp, 52 predicted proteins | sample AntAceMetag02UKC_FD_69786 | JGI IMG/M metagenome (GOLD analysis project Ga0075116, IMG submission 69786) | Saline lake microbial communities from Ace Lake, Antarctica- Antarctic Ace Lake Metagenome 02UKC | ecosystem: Environmental > Aquatic > Non-marine Saline and Alkaline > Saline | place...
AACGTGGAATGCTTCCAGATTACATCACAACCCCAGTTAAGAAAATATTCACTGCTGGTTGGGTTGTTGTTTGAAATTCATCTTATTAAATTGCCGACCCCCGAAGGGGTTATCTTTACGGCGTACTCAGTAGGCAATTACTTTTGCAATTACCGTATCATCCAGCGACCCTCCTTCTTTGCCTTCCATGGAGGCTCCGATCTCAGCAGATCACTGGGGAACATTTTGGTGTGTAAAGAATCCAATGATTGTTTCCCAGTTCGCCCTTGCGCTTGAACTCCCTGGCAATTACACCTAGAATAGAGACAAAAGAACTTTATAAAGTTTGTGTGTTTAGACACCCAAAATAATAAATATTACCTTAAAAATAGGTGTTTAGACACCAAGCCTCTACTCGGGATTGAACCGAGAGTGACTCCTTACAAGGGAGTCGTGTTTCCATTACACCATAGAGGCAATGCGTGATAAGAGAATTGAACTCCTGACTTTTGGTTGGAAACCAAACGTTTTACCACTAAACTAATCACGCTTAACAACTGGTTAATTCTGCAGATCCAATATCTCTATTGTTTTTATACTCACAATCCTCGCAAGAAATCTTTTGAATGTAACGCCCTTCTTTAATAGAAATGGATCCTTTGATGTTTTTTGAATCACATCCAGGACAGTTTCGTACGACATTCATTGTAATATTAATAAGATAAATCCCATTATAAAGATTACCTAACTATTCTACCCCCAAAAAACTTCTAACAAGATTTATAAGTCCTGAATTCCTTATTATTGTTTGCAGACTTCTCATATTAAGGACCGCAAGTTCCATTTACTGAAATTGTAAAATTCTTTAGAACATCAATAATATCTGAATTATTTATTGTTGGGCAAGTTAAATTTTGACTGCAAATACAATCTGGGGTTGCAACTGCAGGACAGGTTAACTCTGCTTTAGGGCAAGTTAAATCAGGACAAGTATAATCTGTTTTAAATTTATCTGTTGAAACACCCCACACAAAAAATAACCCAAAAATAACAATAACTCCAATCAAAACAGAAAGAAGTAAATTATAAGAACTTTTATTGTAAACCCTTACTTCTGATCCAAACTCTTGAAGTTTTTTATTTGCAGATTCTTTATATGTTTTAGAATCAAATAGTTGAGGAATAGGTTCTTCACGATCAACAATTGTCTCTTTTAATTGTGGTAGGCTCTTCTTTTTATCTACAAAATTAAACTTCTTCTTAGCCTTATCATGGTGATAAACTCCTTCAACATTCTTATAAAATGTGTTAGGATCAATGCTGTGTTCGCCATCTTTTTTAGTCATGTTCCTCCTCCCGATTTTCAAACACTTCCTCAATGATTGTTGAAAGTTTGTTTATTAGACGAATAAACCAGATTATTGTAATAAGTGCGAAGATTAGGATCCAATAAAGTTTTTTAGAAATTGAAAAGGAAATTATAGCAATAGACATAATTGAAGAAATTGCCATGAAGACAAATGTTAATAATTTCTCACTTCTTTTTGATTCTAAGTAGGTAATTCTTAACTCATCTTCATTTAATCTTTTAACAGGGTCTCTTTTAAAAATAGCCATCTTAACTCAAATATAAAAAACCTCTTTTAATTTTCTTCCCATCTAAGTATTCTCCGTCCAGGGCGCAGATAGAATAAGCAGTTGAATAAATATGATCTAAAAGATGTAGATATCTGCTATCTACTTTTATCCTCATTCTCCAGAATCCCATCCCTTTTGCATATTTATCAATAAGCTTGATTTCAATCTGAATGTTCTTTTGTTTGAACATATCTTCAAGCAGACTTTTTATTCTTTCGCAATTATTTTTGTGCATTTTCTTTTATATGATTCCTTTTTAGTCTTTTTGCTTCTTCGGGACCAATATCTTCACCTGGTCTCTTTTCAACTTTTTCAATTTCTGGACTCTTAACCTCTACCATCATCCAAATAAACAGGTTAGTGTTTCCTCTGATTTAATTGCAACAAGTTGAACATCTTTTAGTTTTTTCCCAGTCTTTGTATCTTCCATCTCCAACTCCCAGCTTCCTTTTCCTTCATCAAGTAGATCCGCCAACCTATTAAATCCTTCTCTTACTGTGATTTTTTTTTCCATATTATTAAATTTAAAAAATAAATATTTTAATTATTTACAAGGAGTGATTGTCTCAATAACATCCCCACGAATAAATTTCATCCCATCACTTGTTTCAATAACAAGATTGATATGAATATCAAAAGCTATAAGCTTTCCTTCAATATCTGGATTACTTCCTTTCTTAACAACAATAACTTTTTGTGATTTTAGTTCATTAAGAAAATCAAGAGGTCTTTCAATTGTCATGTTCTTTAATCAACTCATGAGCCTCCCCTTTAGTTAATGTTTCAGGATATTTAACTTTCAATTCATCAAGTCTTCCTTTCTGCTTATCTGTTGCAGGAGCAGTTGGATCTTTTATCTTAAACTTATTCCATTGTATATTTTTTACTTTGGGTTTTTTCTCTTCAGTTTTTGAAAGCAAAATTCTTGTTGAACAATCAAGGATCATATCATCGCTTGGAGAAAAGTCATCTCCTTTACAAGACTTAACTTCATTTATAATTTTTTTAAGGTTTTCCATCTTTAGTCCCTCCTTTCACTTCTTTCAAAGATAAATTTTTAATCCTGTCTGCGATGTTTTTAATATCCTCAAGTAATTTTGTTTTATCAACCTCTAATCCTCTTAGGATTGCACAAGCAAGTAAATATCTAAAAGCTGGTTGTGATTCTGTTGGAGCAATTCCATCTGCAATAATTTTTACTCCATTCAAACCTAAAATAATTGGGTTATCATGCTCAATCTGTTTGTAATTCCCAGACAAAGTATCAGTTCCACATTTAGAAATATGAAGGAGAAATTTTGTTGGTTGTGCAACTTTAAGTTTTTTCTCTACTTCTTTTTTGCCACTTTCTTTTTTTGTGGCTTTCTTTTTGGTTGTTTTTTTGTCGGTCGGCATTTTTCTTTTTTTGAATCGTTTAAAATATTATCAACATCTTTTCTTACTGCGCCTACTATTCCTTCAACCATTTCCTTAGCCATTTCATCCCCAATTTTTCTCTGCTCAGATTCTTCCCTTAGATCATAAAGTTCTGATAATAAATCAGTCATCTGTCCCTGGCTTACCAATGGGAGAATTATTGATAGTGCTTTTCCCTTCTGCTTAGATTTTTTAATAAAATGATTTCTTATTTGTTGCTCAACTTCAACTATAGGACATTTTGCAAACTCTTCTTTTTGTTTAGATAAATCTAAATATTCAACCCTTCCAATCTTCTTAAAAGAGTATCCCTTGTTCTCAAGTTCTTTTTTATTCATTTTTTACCTCTAATGATTTTAAGTAAACCTCAAGATTGTGCCTCTCATTGAAACCTAATAATGGATTTGCAAGAGTTTTCTTAACCCCTTCAATCTCTCTTTTTTTTGATTCAATATCCATATTATAGTATGATATTCATACTTTATAAATCTTTCTAACTCCTTATCAGACTTCCCATGATATCTGTAGATGTATCTTTTATATCTTGATGAGTCTGTCTCTTTACCTTATCAACATAATTTGCTAAATCTTTTGTAGTTTTTAATTTTTCTTCACTAACAACTTTACTACAGCTTAAAATTTCAAATTTGGTCTCTAATTCTTTCTTCATTAATTCAATTGCTATTTGAACATCAGCTTCTTCAATAACAATTTTTCCATCTTCAATTTTTCTATTAAAAACATTCAAGAAAGCATGAGAAACCATATATCTAAATCCCTGATGAAGTTCCCTAAAAAAACTGAATTTGGTTTTCCTTGTAATTGGTTTTACCAAAGGTTTCCAAGCATTAATTAATCTTGTTTTAAAAGCTTCTTTTACAATATAACCAGTAACTGGATCAATTTCCCTATGACGGTTTAATTGTATCTCAAGAAGTTCACTATAGAATTTTTCAATGGCAATCTCTCCTTCTTTTCCTCTGTGTGCCTTAAATACCCCGTTCCCAACAAATTCTCCTATTTTTTCATGCTCCATTGGATCATGAAAAATCAAACAAACAGACGTTCTAAAAATCATACCATCAGAAATAACAGATGTTAAAGCATTTGGTGTTCCTGCAAGAAAAGCTACAGCCTTTATTTTCTTTTCATAAGAATCTGTTCTTTTAGTCATTCTTGAAATCTTTTGTTCATCTCCTAAAACATTCTCCATAGTTTTGTTCAACATTTTATCTGAAAAAATCTTGAATACATCACCAACCACCACACTAACGAAGTCTTTCTGAGAGATAACCTCATAAAATTTTGCATCGGTGATATATTCAAAAGGAAAAGAATTATAAGATAATTTTGTAAATGTTTCTGCTATTGAAGATTTTGCGGTTCCTGGAGGAGCAATTAAAAGAAAGTTTATTGATGGTTTGATCTCTCTTGCGTGTTCATGAGGAATTGGAGGTAGAATTAAACTTGGTATTACTAAAGATAAGACTGAGAAAACTTCTTTCCCCATGTGCATATAGATCTTCTCATAATAATCCATTATAAAATTATAAGGATCTTTTTTTATTTCATCAATTAGTCGGTCGGTCATGTTAATATGAAAGTATGATTCTTTTAAAAACCTTTCTTAACCTCATTACAATAATTTCCAATAGCTTATCATAAAAGCAAATAGAATAAGATTTAATATTATTACAATTGCAGTTTGAAAAGGAAATAAATATTCTTTCCCTTTTTTCTTTGCAATTTTAAAAAGCCAAGTTGATTGTTGTTCTGCAAACCAGACAACTAAGGCTCCGATAAACATCCCAGTAACTCCATGATCTAAACCAATCTTATCTGATATCCAAGCAAGAAGAGTTATGGCGGGTGCGCAAACAATTGGGCAAACCATTATTCCTTAACCTCTCCCTCATCATTTACATATTGGTAACATTCTAAATCCTGGAGATCCATATTACAATAACCAGATAAATGACCTGCAACTAAATAAACATGATATGATGAAACATCTTCTTTTTTCTCAACAAATATTCTAACTCTCTGTGTTTCATTAAACCCGTAATGATTCATGTATCTCTCATAAAAATTTGTCCAGTCTCTACAATCCCCCCCTCTTGCCATCATATCTTGGATTGTTAACGTCAAAGCATCATCAGTTACATTATAAAAAAAATTATCTCTCGCAAACTCATTTAGACATATCGCAGTTTTTTGAAAGGATAAGTTTTCACATTGTGGACCACTTAAATAAGCTTCACTTTTAACAACATCATTCATATCTACAGAGGGAGTAAATTCTAAATCAAAATTATAAATCAAAATTATGGAGAGAAAAACCAAAACCAAAACTAAAAATGCCTTAGAGATCCTAATCATATTTTTAGTTCTTACAACTTTTTTATATTCAAGATAATCCTTTCTACTCAACATCTTTCTTCTGAACAATTAAGCCCCCTCCACAATCATAAACATCACAATTTTTTCTAAACTCCAAAGTTTCATTCCCTATCAAACAAACATCTTCTGCACAATCTAAACACACACATTCACTTACCTCTAACCAAATACTTGAAATTTCATTTTCTTTAATGTCAAAACATTTTGGAAGTAAAGCATCGTAAAGTTCTTTGGACCTGGTATCATTATAAATATTAAGTTCCATAAATTCTCCTCCAACATTATAACAATTATCTTGAGGTGATACTTTCCAATCAACAGTCTCTCCGCCAATTCCCCCAATAGTCCCATTAACTACACACGGAATAAAATTATCAATCAATTCGTAATGCCATTCATCTTCACATACCATTATGCTATCCATTTTTTCTCCATCAAAAACAAAAGTATAATTTAACACTTTATTGTCTGTTTCATTATTTGATCCAAAGTTTATGAAAAAGAAAACCCAACCAATTATAAAAACAGTAATACCAAAAGTCCAAAGAATTTTATTTAATGCTTTCCTTTTATCTTCTTCTGGCAATTCTTTAAAGGGATTTCTCATTCTGGTTTCTCCTGGAAGGTTCCACTCATAAGTTTCCCAATTTGTTCCGCCTTGATATGTTCAAGTAATCCGATAATTTTATGAAGATCAAATTTCCCAAAAAATTTCCAAGCATATTTTGGATTAGGATCTTCATCGCTTACCTCTGCGAAAACTTCCAATATTTTTACTCTTTTTGTTGCCATTTTATTAATCATTTTAATATAATCTCTCATGCACTTATCAATAGCGGATGGGCAGTATTTGAATTGAGTTTTTTTACACATTTTTCTTTTGGTCCCCTTCAGATAATTTAGTTTGTGATTTTTGCTTTTTCTCTTCTTCTTTTTCTTTCTCTTCAATCTTCCTTCTATTTTCCCAATAACTACTTGTCATTTTTTCAGTTTTTTCTTTTTTAATTTAATTGAGATCTTAACATCTGTTGCGATCTTTTTCTTATGATCAGTAATTGTTAAATCAGTCTGCCACCCAGTTAAACCTAATTTTATGAGTTCTTGACTAATTTCAATCGCTTTTTTGTATATTTTTTCGGTCGGCATTTTTTTTATGGTTTGGATCATTTCTGAAAGGGCAATGTTTACAAAAACTTATCCCCTTAACTCCTTGATAGAGTTTGTGGTTGCAAATAGGACACTTTTTCATTTAAACGACCTCATTTGTTTTGACTCTTTCGGTTTCTCCTTCTCTTGCTTTTCTTTCAACAATTTCTTCCGCCTTGCTTCTGATTTCTTTATGTTCCTCAAGTCTTGTTTTGTATATGCCATTTTTCTCTCTTGCAAAATTTTGAGTCATTCCAATATGTCCATCAGTATGCTCAGTAACCTTGTCAAATTTTTTTATCATCCTAAGTATGAAGGAACTTCTCCAGGGTCCCTTTTTTCTTCGTGATGTTTAATGATCCCGCAATTAGGGCAAACTAAATCGCCATATTTATTCCAGACCAAAGTAAGGTTGCAATCGGGACATTGTTGTTCAGCCATTTTTCTTCCCATTTAATTCTTTAACCTTATCTGCATATTTGAATCCCTGGAATGCTTTTGTTGGGATTAATTTAATATCTTTCCAAGATTTACAATTCCATTCAATAGTACAACCATCAGAAGTGTCAAGATCTTCAATGATAAAATATCCTCTAATAAATCCTTTTGTTGCAAAATAGATTTTTTCGCTCTCTTCTAATCTTTTTGGTAATTTTGGGAGTTCCCAATAAAAATGATTACAATCCTCTTCCCCCTTTTTTAATCCTTTTTTATGGTTAAGGGTTTCTTCTTTTGTGTAAATTATAATATTCACCATTTTATTTTAATATAAAACGCCGTCCAACTGTGATTTAATTTCATTTGAAACAAATCTCATAACACGATATCTACCATTACCACGTCCAAGGTTTCTATATTCAGTCACAAGGATTCCATAATCTTCAAATGAAGTAACGAGTTGAGAAATACGAGAAGGACTAACCTCTTTTAATTGCAAGGTTAAATCAGAATGTCGGATAAATTGTTTTTTGTCGGAGATATAAAGAAGGGCTTCCAAAAATCTTCTTTCAGAAGCGGTTAAAGCATTGATAAAAGTTTTCCAATCCTCTCTCTCAAGATTCTTGGCAATCTTATCAATATAGGTTTGGGTATAATTATTGGCAAGGACACACTTCATTATAATTTGAAGGGCAACTCTTGCAGATCCCTGGCGACCAGAATAAGCGCAAATTTTAGATAACGCTACTTCGGGAATTTTAATTTTTTCTAAACTATATAATCTATCTTGAATAATATCTTTAATCTCAATAGCATTATAGGATGGAAATTCAACTTTGTCAAAAAGTAATGTTAACCTTGCATCCTCTGGCATATTATCAAGAACCGTTCTTTTGTTTGTAATAATAATTATTGGGCATTGGGTCCCACGATAAATTGTATTTAAATTATCAAACAAGTTTTCATGATCTCTAATTTTGTTGACTTCATCAATAATTAATATCTTAGGATGTTTCTTTAATAATTTTATTCCTTCAGATAACAATTTTTCAACAGTGCTACAATTAATATCAAATAATGCTCTTAATGTTTTGAATGTGGTTTTTGTGTCTGCGCCAGAAATAAAAAGGATATCTTCACAATCAGGTTTTTTATTAGATTCAATTAATTTAGAAACAACTGTTGTTTTTCCAGATCCAGTAACTCCTTGAATCAAAAGATTTGAAGCCATACTAAATTCTCTAAAATTTTTAAATACTGCCTCAATCACTTTCATTTGCTCTTTTCTATGAAGAATTTTTTTTGGTTCAAAGGATTCTGTTAATTCTCTTATCATAAAAACCTTAGAATATTGAAGTTTATAAACTTATCTATTTATTAAAGTGGTAAAGTGATGTGTTTTATCGTATGTTTTTTGAAATTTTCTCGTCGGTAGCTTTCACTTTAATATTCCTTTTTTTCATACGTGTGTGTTACTAAAGTGTTAAAGTCTATTAGAAATGAGTCTAACCAAAACAATTTTTTACTGACGAAGATTATTTTTTTATCTATATACTATACTATATAAATATTTATAAATATAATATATATAATATATGGCACTTTAACACTTTAATATATTTTACACTTTACCATCTTATATTTAGTATTCTAAAATTCAATTTTTAATATTTTAATTTCTTTTTTGATTTTAGTAGGGGGATCTCCCAGTTACACTTTACCACTTTCAAAACACACACGCACAAAAATAAGAGAGATTAAAGTGTAATTCTATATGGGAAATACGCCTTAAATAATGTAAAAAAACACATCACTTTAACACTTTAATAAAAATATAACTTTAATAAAATAAGCCTGGCGCAGGGAGAAACTTCAAATTCCTCCCTGGGTAGAATATAGATTCTACAACCTGATGATTATTTTAGTCAATCAATCAAAAACTGCTCCCCTACAAGGCATATCTTTTGAATCAAAGCGCCTATCATCAAAAGTTTGGGAACTGCTAAATAAAAGAAAAAGGGTTTAAATAGTTTATGCTAAAAGAAGAAATATGAAAGTATGATAAATTTAAAAACATAAATTTCTTTAGTAAATTAGCACGGTAGAATAGCTTGGTTAATTCACCAGACTCATGCTCTGGAGATCGGAGGTTCAAATCCTCCTCGTGCTATAATTATTCTCCTATCATTAAAACGTAGGGAGGGTTTAAAAATAATAAAATGATATTCTTTCTATGGTAAAGAGAAAAGGAAATGTTGTTTGTGGTTTTAAATCAAAAGCAAGATCTAAATCTTATAAGAAGAGGTGTGATTTTGGAGTTAATAAGAATACTGGCAAGTGTTTAAAAAATCCAAGGAGAAAAAAATAAGATGACTGCCAAATGTAAAAAGGGTTTTAAAAAAGTTGGAAAAGCTTGTGTTAGTACAAAATCATATAAGAGGGTTGGAAAACTTGCGGATGAAGTTAAGATCCTAAAAATAATTATTATAAGTTCAATAACTTCTATTGGAGGTTGGGCTATCTTCAATTCTTTACTTGGAATACTTAAATTGCAGGGGATAAATAATTGGATTATGCTGGTAGGCGGATTAATTATCATAGGTGCAACTTATAAATTTGGTTGGAAACAAGTTGTGAATTAAATGAAATCAAAAAAGATTATGGTTAAAAAAACAAAAGGAGGTGTAACAAATGGCAAAAGCAAAGAAAAAATGTAAATTTGGTGTGAACAAAAAAACCAAAAAATGTTTGAAGAACAAAAGAGCAAAGAAAAAGAAGTAACTTTCCTTTGTAAAGAAGGTTGGTAGTTCCTATCTTAATTCATGATTTGTTTTAACTTTGGTCTCCAATAGTTTTTCAAAAAACTACCATCATGTTCTTTGAGGGGGATGCTACGAAAAAGGTCGGTCGGATGAACTTATTCTAAGTATTGTTCCCCCTTCTTTTTATTTTAGTGGTAGCATCGCCCACGAATATGTTATTAAAAATAATTTCTAAAAAAAACATTCCGAAAAGTTTATAAAGTATGAATATCATACTACAATATGGGATTCCTAAATTTTATTCCAAGTGTAGGTGAGGGAATTTCCTGGATAACACAAAAAGCGATTGTTCAACTTTCAACATGGGGGTTGAACTTAACTGTGATTCAAACTAAAGTCTTTTTGATTATAGTTTTTGGATTTTTAGTTTATTTGCTTTTTTCAGTTATCACCATTGCAAAAAAGGTGTTAAAATGGGGATTGATCGCTTTGACAATCTTCCTGGCAATATCTGTTGCAATATCAATGTTCGTATAGGACCAAAACAAAAATGAATACCGACCGACAAAAAAGAATTGCACTATCAGGAATGCTTGTAATATTAAGTCTAATGTTAATTGGATTTACTTCTGCAAGTGTTGGAATAATTTATCCAGATCCACTTCCAAGTACAATTGCTTTAAATCCTTTTAATCCATCCCAAATTATTGAATTTGAAAATACAAATGTTTCTCAAAATATACAACTTACCCTCTCTGTATCTTCAAGCCTACAAGGAATAGTAACCTTATCAAAAACAAGTTTGAATCTCGGAATTTCTCCTTACAAAAGTTCTGTTACTTTAACAATCCCAGAAGATGGATATCAAGATGGAGGTTCTTTTAATGGAGTTCTAACTTATGTTTCATCATTAGGAACGGAAACAATTCCCATCTCAGTTGTTATTGGACCCGAAGAGGAAGAAGTTATTCAAGGAGATTTAATTGTTTTTCCAACATCAAAAGTTGTGACTGTCAAACAAGGGAGTGAGAAAATCCAAAATATTTTAATATCGGTGCCATCTAATTATCCAAGAACTGTGACTATTCAATCAGTTGATTTTAATCCAGGAACCGAAGCAATTCTTTTCGGTGATTTAAATCTTGGTCAAGTTGCCCCTGGGAATTCAATCCAAATCCCAATTGTTTTTTCAGGAATAGATGCTCAGACAGGAACTTACCAAACTCAGTTAAGTGTTTTTGCTACAGATTCAGAAGGACAAGTTGCTTTGCCTACGGTTAGTTTAACATTACAAGTCACAGCAGGAGTCACTCCAATAACAGGAGATACTTTTTCAACTTCTCCTACTTGTTCTTTATCTGCGACAACAATGAATTTGAATAACACTTATTCTTTCACTTGTAGTGGAGTTGTTTCAAACTTGCAAATAACAATTCCTTCTTCAAATTTTTATATTGGAAAAAATGTTGAAATTTCTTCGGGGATTTATAGATACGATTTTATCCCTGTAGATTATGGAGAAACGCAATTCATAGCAGAGTTTAGATATAATGGGGCATCAATTTTTCAACCCTTTTCACAAGATATAAGAATTTCTTCTGCAGGATCTCTTGTTCCAGGAACAAGTCTTAAATTTGTTTTTACTCCGAAATTAGATGATGCAACTGGAGATGAAGAAAAGTTTTTAATTCAATTAGCAGATAATAAAACTGGCTCTCTTGTTTCAGGACCTATTGTTCTTGTCAATGCGGTTGCAGTAAATAAAACTGGAGACTATTCTTTTGAATTTGCTTTTGAATCAAACACAGATTATGAAGTTAGAGGAAAGGCTCCTGGGTATGAAGATTTAGTTGAAACGATAAATGTTAAACCACAAAAAATTGAAATAAGAATAAATCCTGGAGTTGGAGATTCTTCAACAATGTTTAACATAACAACATCTGTGGATAATGCAACCTTAACAATTTTGGATCAAAATTATATTGGAAATTATTATGGGGTTCTTCCTGGAGGGGCAGTTGAGATAAAAGCGGTTAAGGAAGGATATAAAATAGAAATAATAAATTTCACAGTTGATGATAGACCAAGGATCATTGCTTTTGGTAGTGAATTTAAAAAGAATGTTGCTCAGAATTTTACCTTAAATAAAATTGGAGATTGGATTATTTATCATAAAAATTCCTTAGGTGCTACAGAAAGAACAGAATATGCAAAAGGTTCAGGAGACTTAATTGAATTTACTCCAGAAAAAAGTGGAGCATATGTGATTGAAGTTAGTGGCATTCATGTTGGCACCTATGAGATAGAAGGATTTAGTTTTACAAATAAATGGGGGTTCCTTCCAGCTTGGGCATGGTTAATCCTTGGGGCAATCTTAGTCCTGATAATTATTGTGGTTATAGCAAGAAAAAAAGTTCAAGGAAGTTATGAGACTGCGCAAACAGATGGTGCTGGGCTATCCTTTAATGTGGGAGAGAATTAAGATGGGTGTAGGTGATTCTATAAAAAATTTTATTCTGGGAAATCCAAAAAAGATTATTCATGTTCCTATAAATCCAGAATCAGTTCAAGATAGTACTCAGATCAAAGCATTGGCTTATGAGAATGCGGAGTTGAAGGGAGAGAATGCACAACTTAAAGGACATATTGCAAAAATAAAAGATAGGGATACTGATAAAAATGAAGAAGAGAATGTTAAAGCTGTACTTGATCAACAAACACATGAGATTAGATTAAAATCACAAGGACAAGTTTTTTCATTAAAAAAATTCTATGCAAAATTCTTTAGGGATAAAAAGTTTAGAGAAAAATTAGGAATTTATTCTTTTGATAGATCAACAAGACTTGCTAATTTTGGAGATATTGGAATTTCTGAGGATGGAGATTTTACACTTTTTGATGATCAAGGAAATATAATTTTGAGAATGTCAAGATTGAAAGACATGATGCAAAGTGTTGGCGCTTTAGGAAATGATATGGCTCGGGGAATGATTCCAGTAAACATGGATAAAGAAGGATCCTATATTGAAAATATTATGGTTTATGAGGCCCCAGAATTAATTGAGACTGGCGGAGATAAATTAAGATTCGCAAAAGCAAGAAAAAAACCAGTTTATGAAATAATCCAGAAATTGAATAATACTATCGTTCAATATGCTTCAGAACTTGAAGAATCAGAAGCTATGAATATTGAACTTCAAAATAAAATTGATAGATGGACTTCTGAGAATAAAGTTAGTGGGGAAATGTCTGAAACTTCAAGGGCAGAACTTTCGCACAATGAACAAAGACTTACTGGAATTGATAGATCGTTTAGAACTGTCCAAAGAGATTTATTTAATTTGCAAAACATCAACGCAATTCAAGAAGATAGTATTGGCAAATTAGAAAGTGAAATTACAGATATGAGGCAGAAAGCAGAAAGGGAAGGGGTTAAACTTTCAGATGAGAAAGCATTGGAGTTGATACAAAACATAAGATCAACTGTGGTGAATGAACTCCCTGATTTTCAGCCTCAGCAAGTCCCTCAAGCGGTTCCTCAAGCAGTTCCTCTTAAAAAGAGTTAAATACATGTTTTACGTACAGGAAATACAAATGGTAACAAATCAAACACTTGTGCTAAAAGCACTTTACTGGAAAGGAAAAGAAATGACTGCTATAGAGATTTCTAAAGATAGTGGATTAAAAATTAAGCAAGTTTACATGGCTTTGTATGCTCTGAAAAATATGAGTTACATAAAAGTTAGGATGGTTCCGCTTCATTATGTGGATGGTGAAAGGATAAATAATAAAACATTTGCTAAGTTACAAAATCCGCAGTTAACAGAAAAAACTTTGCAAAAGAGGGGAGTACTTTAAATGAGTGTGGTTAATAGAGATAAAATTGGGAGAATTTTAAAAGGGTCTCAAGGAACATTCCTTGGACAAAAACATAGTAAAGAAACTATAAAAAAATTAAGAGATTCTCATAAAGGATATGTAATGCCAGAATCGCAGAAAAAGAATATAAGAAAAGCAAGATCTAAACAAATTATGAAACCTATGTCAAAAGAAACAAAAATAAAAATAGGCAAAAAGATGAAAGGTAAAAAACAATCATATGAAACAAGAATTATTAAAAGCAATTTAATGTCTGGAGCAAAACATTGGAATTGGAAGGGGGGGATAAGTCCCTTAAATAGAAAATTGAGAAGAAGTTCCTTTTTTAAGATATGGAGGGAGATTGTTTTTTTAAGAGATAATTTCACTTGTCAAAATCCTAATTGTTCTTATTGCGATAATAAAGTTGGGGCAATGTTGCACCCACACCACATTAAACCATTTGCTCTTTATCCCAAACTTAGATTTAACATTAATAATGGAATAACTTATTGCAAAGAGTTTCATATTAATTCAAAACTTCTCCATAAAGAAATTTCTCATAAAATAAATATTTTCGGGGCAAAGGGAAAATGTTAGTAAGTTGGGTAGATCTGAGAGAAAGAAGTCCAATTGATATTTCAAGACTTGTGAGTCATGCAAATACTTTTAATTCATATGTTGGTGTAAGAATAAATATTCAAAATTTAAATCGTGCAAAAAAATCTTTAATAGATGCTCGGGCAGAATTAGAATTAGTTTTTACAACTCTTCAGCAGGTTCTTTATGACAGAGAAATTTTAAAATCCCAAGTTGATCAAATTCTTTACGGATGGCTTATAGATAATATCGGGAGATATCAAAAAGATTTAGATGATAAAGAAGAAGAATTATTAGTAAAATTTGATGAAGTTAATTCAGAAATAAAAAGAGTAGGAATTTCAAGATTGGCTTCTTATGCCAAGTCATTAAAAATTGCTCAACAATTAATTTATGAATCTTTATTAAAATCAATTGAAGAATATGCCAAACTTCCTGACGAAGGAGATATTAAAAAAGAGCCGAGAACATTTCTTTATATTTTATTTCATGTCCTTCAAATTACCATGGCTTCTGTTGGAGGGATGACAAGAAAAGGATCACATTCCCCCCTTAAAAAAGGGCAAGTAGGAAGTTTTCCTACAACATGGCAAAGTCTTGTCTCAAACAATGGTCAAAAAAAGATTGCAGACAAACATAATGCAGAAAATCCAACTGAGAAAATTGAGGTCCCAGAGTTTATGGTTGAAAATAAAAATGAGGATCAAGAGGTAGAAGAAATTGAGGGAGAGGAAACGGATGAAAATACTATGTATCTTGAAGAAGTGGGGGAGGATGAAGATGGGGGTAATTAAATTTTTTAAAGATTGGTTTTACGGGAAAAAAGAACAGTTAAATTATCCACAAGACTTTGCAATAATTGATTTTTCAAAAGTTTCTTTAAGACTTGGAGTGAAGGATGATAAAAATAAAGTGATTCTTAGATATTTTATAAATAAGTTTAGAAATTATGAATTAAGAAAATATAGATACTCCGAAGAGAGAGTCCATCTATTAAAAGAGATCCATAAAATACCTATTTTTGACAAAACTAAATTAGATTTGAGATTCCCTGTTTATTCAAGGATTAGTCCAGGGGAAGCAAAATTTATAATTGCAAGATGATAAATAAAAATAAAATGGAGAACAAATAGAATGGAACTTCCGCTAAGATTTATTGTGGTAAGGAGAGGCTGTGACTTTTGTCATTTAGCAAAAAAAGCAGTTTTATTTGTGAATAGATATCTTGCTTATGATCGGAGAATACAAATTTTTGATAATTATGAGTGGGAAGAACTTGGTTTTATGGCACATCCTTTTATTCAGAAAATGTTAGATGAAAAAGTTTTTGATGGATATCCTTTTCTTTATATTGATGAAGGAGTTATTGAACCCGCCCCAACAGAGTGTTTAATAATTTGTATTGCAAGAAAAATTAATTACGATCTTTTGACAGGGATAAAATATGGGGGGAGACTTATAAGTCCTAATCCTCAATGAAATTGAAAGGAGGTAAAAAATAATGGGTATTGGAGACGCATTCAAAAAAATGGGAAGAGGAAGAGTCAGGGATAGGTGTGACAAAAATCCAGAGACTGGAGAAGTTATTTGTAAAAGAGTCAGAGTTAATCCAGACAACACAGAAGTTGATGTTGCAGGATTCACAATGGTTGCTGATGCAAGTTGTAGACCAACTCAAACATCTTCTTTTGAGAATGAAGAAGGTGCATTAGACGCACTTGAGAAAAAGTTTGTTCCAAAAATCATTGGTAAATGTAAGAACACTCCTCCCGAGTATTAAAAATGAACGGGTGGATATGGTTTGGCATTATCATTGTTGTCTTGTTTATAGCTTGGCTATCGTTGAGATCAAGAAGAAAAAATGATTACGGAATGACAAGATCCTCAGGAGGTCTATGGGACGCTGTTAAAGATGCTTGTTGTGGAAAAAAAAGATAAAAATGTTTAACAAAAAAAACAAAGAAATGAAATTAGTTGACAAAGATGTTGGATTTGCTGAAGATAGTTTTGAACTTCTTAAACAATCTTGTGGAGATGAGGCGCATTGCGTAGGAAATTTTGTAATAAATCCTTGTGAAGAAACCTTGGCAGAAATGAATTCTTCAAGAGAGAGGAGAACAGAGTTAATGAATATTGTAATTGAGGCTGTAGATGCTGAAGTAAAAAATCAAGATTGGTGCAGGATAAAACATCTTTGTACTGAGGCTATGCACTGCCAAGAAGATATGGTTAGATTATCTTCTCAGGGAAATCTTGAACTTTCAAAAAGGATTGCAGAGATTCACAAACAATGTTATCTGAAGTTTTTGCACCTTCTGGGTTTCACTAAAGAAAATATAAATTACTCAACCACTGCTTAAAATGGATTATCAAAGAAAATTTGCACCGCTAAAAGCAAGACGAAAGCCTAAGCCAGAGGAGGGTTGTAAAATTGAAGTTAAGAGGACCAAGACTGGGAAAAAAGTAATTATTGGGAAAGGTTGCACGAAAGATCAGATTCAGATGTTCAGAGAAACTGGGGAATTGAATCTAAATGAATCTTCTGGAAGTGATAATGGCAAGGCGTAAACCTTTTAGAAACTGTGTTCTAAAAGAGATGGATGAGGGTTTTACAAAGAAAGAGGCTACTATGAAGTGCAATAGAAAAATTAAAAAAGAATCCAAAAAGAAATAAAAATGAAAATTCAAAGAGGTTTATTTTTTGATGAGTTAGATACATCCATCATCAAAAATATTGTGTCATGCTATAAAAATAATCTTGAGTTAAATACCTGGGAGATTGCAAAAGATTATGTTGCTTCTATTTATGATAAGAATCCTGTAGAAATTTATTCAATTAAGAAAGTTGAAGTTGATGATGTTTACAGGAAAATCAAAACAAAATTAAAAAGATATATTGATTTTGGGTTTATAAAAATTTCAAAAAATGGAGGATCAGAAGAAATATTTGAATTGGATCTTGATAAGATTACTTTTGCTAAACATCGTTTTTCGGATGGATATAAGGATTGTATAATCTTGAGAGTATAGAAAAAACCCTCCTATCATCAAAACGTAGGGAGACTTTATAAACTCCAAAATCATAATAAAAACATTGAAAATGGGAACCAAAAATATGAAAAAAATAATCATATTCACTGGAGATAAATTTTGTTCGTCTGAACAAATATGGGTAAAGGGTACTTTAATCTCCGTCTAATCCGAGTAAATACGGAAAAGAGTAGAACTGAAGTAAGTCGGATACTGAGGGATTCCGATAGCGTGATGTTTACGTCTTTGAACTATTGAAAGAATTAGGAAACCCTCAATGAAAGGAGGTTAAAAATAAAAAAATACGATGGAAGCTGGTGCATTAATATTATTGCTTTTCTTGGCGATGGTAGGTGTATTCATGCTTGTAGCTGTTTCTAAAAAGGCTTTTAAGAAAAATGGAGGTCTGAAAACTATGTTCTTAGTTTTCGGTATCGCTCTTTTGGCTTATGGTCTTGTAGGAACAGGTTCTCAGTTAGGTATGTACACTATGCCTGAGGCTGTAGGAGGATTCTTCCTCTCAGCGTCGGTTCCAGGTGGAAATGGGGACGTTAACACTGGAGATATTATCTGCCCTGCAGGTACAACTCTTCAAAACGGCGTTTGTGTTTCAACAACTGGAGGAGGGGCTACGTATCAACCAACTGCGTCTTACTCGGCACGTGACAAGTATTCTACAACAAGTATTACAGGAACCTCATATTACAAAGTTAACGGCGATAGTGCGACAACTACTGTTAAAACTAATGTAAATGTGGGAGATGGTATTACTTATTGGGTTAGCAATACTTCTTATTGGGTAAAACCTTTAACTAAGTCTGCTGGTGCTGGAGTAACTCCGTATGAAGTTTTAGGGTGGTCTAATTCAACTGCAACTGTGACTTTATATGATCTCGTTAACAGAGAGTCTGTTACTGATGGTGCATATAATACGTCTTTAGGAGCAAATGATCAAGGCAACATTGAAATAACTTATCAGGGTACTTCTGAAGGTTCTGCTGGACCTTTTGGAGGAAAGATGGTTGTTGAAATGAACTCTACAATTTCTTCTGTGACTTGTACTGGAGAAGATTTGGTTTCAAGTGATCCTTATCACTTGACTTACACAACATCTGCCACTACTCACACATATAAGAGTTGGGTTTACGGACCAAGCTTAGATGACGGATCTGGCGCTGTTAGGAGAATTGCTTGTCAGTTTAAGAATGGAGCAACTGCTGTTGGAGCAGATTCTGTGTTCTATGTTAAATTCATCCCTGCTAACTATTATGTTACAGATGCTGGAGATATAGTCTTAGACACTGAGAAATTCGCCGACGGAGATACTACAAGAACAGGAAGCACAATCAACTTACCAACCGCTACAGGTTACTGGGGCGCTTGAGGTTAGATTTTTTCTAACTTGTGGATAGCCAAGTAAGCCATGAGAGATCATGGCATTTTTTATTTTTTATTTTTTTTATTTTTCGGGGGAGAATTTCTCCTATCATCAAAATGTAGGGAGCATTTAAAAGCATGAAAAGGTATAATAAAATATGGCAAAAAAAAACAAAAATAAGAGATTATTAATAGGAATTACAATTTTTGTCATAACAATTGCTTCAATATTTTCTTTAGTTTATTTTGGAGATGATGCCGAAGGCACAACATTATCCATTTCATTATCTCCAGAAGATTTACCTGATAATGTTCCTTTAGATTTTTGTACTTCTGAAGATTCATGTTATAGTTATTTATCTCTTGAAGGGATGCCAGATGGATTTTTAGAAACTAAGGGATATACAATTAATTGTCAAAATGGAAACTGCTATTTCAACAAAATATAAAAAAAGTACCTTACCAGTAATTCTGGGGATCTTCTTATTTGTAATTATGTCTGTATCAATGGTTCAAGGGGCAGTCCTTTCAATTGATCAAGCAAATATTCGTTCTAATTATTTTGGGTTTGATAAAGCATGGGTTGTTTCAATGGTTTCTGATGATTATACCACTGATAGTTTAAATGCGTATCTCACACCACAACAAATTGAAGATGCTTCTGGGATTGATGTGCAACAGGCACTGAGCATTGATGTTGATACAAAACCAAATTATTGTACTTATTCATTTAAAACAAATACTTTTAATTATCAAGATGTTTACACTATTGAGCCAATAAAAATTTCAAAATGGTTGTGGGGTTCATCGGATCTTGAAGAGTTAATTGCAGAAGTTGAAGATAGATGTGCAGACTTTTCAAAACCAAATTATAAAGCAGATGTAATTGATTTAGGAGATGGATTGTCAGATTATGGAAGTTATATTTATGGTTCTAATTCTTGGATATTTAAAACCAATATTTATTGCGTTTCGTTAAATGAAAAAATTGGGACCATAGCGCAACCAATTGATAAAAAAATTGTGGCTGAATCGGATTGGACTGTTAAGGTAGAGGGAAAATCTTCAGAGTCAAAAACAATTAGTAATTCTGATGCAGGAGAAGGAAGAAGCACAAAAATTGGGAATAATGTTTGGGTCCAATGGCAAGGTAATTTAGGTACTGGAGAAGATTGTCCCGATGTTTCAAATTTAATTGGGACCCATGATAATTCTTTTTACAACGGATGGAAACTTGGAAGCAGAGATGATTATAATACTTATAGTTCATATATGACAAATGGGATAAAGCAAAAAATAAGAGAGTTTGCGGAATCAAATTATCAAGAAGAATACATAAGTAGTTTTAGAAATAGTGCAAATAATATAATGAGGGATGTTGTAGATGAAGAGAGTGGATTTACATATTCTGTTTTGGATACTTCTTATTATTCAGGAAAAGTAAAGATTGATCTTGGGAGACAAATTGTTTTCCCATTATTTAGATTAATTATTGACGCAGATTATTTAGAAATTGATATTCAAACAGGAGTCCCTTCAATTGATAGTGTTTCTGATATTGAATTTACTGAAGGTCTTGCAGGTCAGATGAGTGCTATTATTAGAAATTCGGGGGAAGGAAGAGGAGGATTTACTACAAGAGTTGTAAGTTGTACAGATGGATTTAGTAGTTCTACTTCTCCAATAGGAAATACTCTTGATCCTGGGCAATCACAGCCATTGTATTTTAATATTATTGGTTCTTCAACTGCAACAGATCAGACTGTTAATGGTGTATGTACTTTAGAGATGAAAGAATCTATAACTGGGCAAACAGACACAAAAATCTTTGGTGTTAAGATGACACAAATCCAACAATGTGTTCCAGGGACAACTGCTTGTTCTGTTGACGACGACGGAAAGAGTGTTATCAAGAAATGTAATTCTGCAGGAACTGCTTATGAGATAACTGAAACTTGTCCAAGTGATCAAGAATGTAGATTAACTGTTTCTGGGGCAAAATGTGTTGATAAAGGTGACGATCCAGAGGATTTGAAATATTGTTCAGATTGTGATGCTTACGCTAAAGGTTTAATTTTTGGTAAAATATTTAAGTCTCAAAGTTGTGAGAAGAAAACTTTCCAAGGTAGTTTCTTTTGTATTTGGGCAATATTAAAATTATTTGTGATCCCATTTGTTTTTATATTTTCTTTACTTTTTGGAGTTCAAATATTAAACAAACTTCTTAAAGGACAATATGGCTGGTTATCTTGGGTAATAAGTTTAGTATTAGCCTTCTTAATTGCTTGGTTGACATTTCTCCTATTTTGGTTAGGGATAATAATAATTTTAGTTTATATTGTTTTTAGAGTTGCAGTTAATTTTATTCCTGGGTTAAATATAATGAGGAAGATTAAATGAAAAAAGTTTTAGTCTTTTTGTTAGTTGGAATAATGTTGGCAGTGACTCTTGTAAGTGCGTCTGAAATAATTACAAATACTCCTGATCATGTTGGTTCTTTTGAAGAATGGAAAATAAAGGTCTTACAAGCAAATGCAGATGATGGATTATTTGCTGTTACAAGTGGAAGTTATTGGGGTATCTGTGAACAAGATTGTTTTAATTTAATTTTTCAAGGGGATTGTAATCCTTGTAAATCTGGAGAAGTTGCAAGTCTTAGATCTTGGCATCCAGATTCAATGAGTGTCTGGGATTATTGGAGTTCAGCTAATGCTTATTGTACTGATTGGTTAAAACCTTATGACTATTATAATCAACAGGCATATTGTAAAGTTCCAACTACAGAATGTTCTGGAGGAGGGGACCCAGGAGATAGAAAATGTGAAGGAAGCGAAGTATGGCAGTGTAGTAATTCTGGTACATGGGAATATGTTTCAAATTGTGATTATAGTTGTTCTTCAGGAAGCTGTGAGCAACAACAATGTACTGATCACGTAGAAAAAAGATGTGAAGACAATTCTGTTTACTGGTTTGATTCTTGTGGAGAACAACAAGAAGAATATGAAAGATGTGAAACTGATGAAACTTGTCAAAATTCTAAATGTGTAAGATTTTGTGAAGAAGGATTTATTGGAAGTCCATTATGTAGTGGAAATAAAATTGTTCAACAATATCAATTAGTTGATTGTTCAACAAATATAAAGGACGTAGATATTTGTGCCTTCGGTTGTGAAAATTCTCAATGTGTGGATCCTCAATGTCAAACTTGTTCTCAACCTACTTCTTGGTCCCAATGTAATGAAAAAGAAATGTTTAGAACAAATTATGAATGTAATGCAGATTCAAATTATGAATGTAGGGCGTTTACTGAGACACAAGCTTGTGAGTGTGGTACATCAAATCAATGTGGATATGATGAAACTTGTGAAGATAATGTTTGTGCGCAATTAGAATGTTCAGAAGATGAAATTGCAGATGATCATAAATGTATTGAAAAGTCCTCCATATCTTCCACATTAATAATTGGTCTTGTTGTTGGAGTAATACTTCTAATTTTTGTAATAGTGATTGTAGTTCTTATGGTAAAAATGAAAGGAGGTCAGAAAAAGCATAATGGGAAATAAAACAAGAAGAGGGTTTGATGATGCTTTAGTTTTCATAAGTCTTTTCGGGTTTTTAGCAATTGCCTTAAATTCATTTACGGCATTTGATCTTAGTCCATGGTCAACATCAGCTTTTATGTTAATCGCAGGTCTTGCGCTTATGATTGAAGGTAGAATTTTTTCTATAAGAGAATGGGGAAAAGATGGAATACAGCCCCCAGAGGTTCCATTCGTATTTACAATACTCTTTGGAATTTTCACTGTGGTGGTAGGTATTTTGGCTATGCCTCCGATTAATATTATTACGGAGCAATTAAAAACCATCGTTGGGATTGTAGCAATTTTATGTATCGCATTCATTTCACTCCAGAGATGGGTGTTTGATTAAGATCTTAAAATGGCAGGAATTTTGAAACACAACCTTACAGTTAGAAATATAATTATCGGGATGGCTTTTGTTCTGGCTTTCCTATGGGTAATTAATCCTCCAGCACGAAGTGCCGTCGGGATAAATCTTGTTTTTTTAGGAATTGCTTTTTTAGTTTATAGGGCAAGAGAGTATCAAGATGATCTTATTGGAGTTAGCAAAAAAAATATTCTTGCTTCCATTGGTTATGGGATTGTGTTTGTATTTTTCTTTTTTTTAGTCACACTTGTAGTTCCTGGAATGAGCATTGGTTTTCCATCTCTTCCAGCTTCCATATCAGATTCACTTAAATTTTTCTTAGTTGTAATTGTTGCCCCAATAGTTGAAACAATATTTTTTCAAGGTGCATTATATGCTTATATCAGTAATTTTGATGAGACAACTCGTAAGAAGAAAAAATGGAGAGCAATTATAATTCAAGCAATTGGATTTTCTTTATTCCATTTAGGAGCCTATGTTTCAGGATTTTATATGTACCCTGGATTTACAGAAGGTATGACCGCAATCTCGGCAAACATATCAGGATTTATTGTGGCATTCTTATTTGCGCTTCTTGCAGGATGGTTTGTGACAAAGGACGGAGTTCAGAATTTAGTCTTCTGTGGAGTGTTCCATCTTGGACTTAATTTAATTGCTTACAGTCTTTCAATAGCTGTTTTCTTAGTATCAATGCCTTTGATAATGTCAAATCCCGTATCTGCACTTTACTTCATCCCAACATTTTTTATATGCTATAAAATGATCAAGAAACCTCCTATCATTCAAACGTAGGGAGAACTTATAAATTAAAAAAACTATAAAATACAATGGGAAAAATAATTCGTAGGAGATCTGGAACTTGTCAAATAGAGATGAAAGAAATTAATGGAAGAGTAACAATGAAGTGTAGAAATCTTAAACGTAAACCAACTCCTCAAGAAGTAAAAAATTCTGCACAGGCTATTTTAGATTCAATTAAACATGATAAAATAATTTTCAAATAAAATGTCAAACAAATGTAAAAGAGGGTCCAAGAAAGTTGGAGGAAAATGTGTTAAAAATAAAGTATATTTTAATAAAAAAAATTCTATAAATTGGGATTCAATGTGGATATTTGTATCTATCTTTGGAATTTTATTAATCGCTGGAATCTTTTTCTATGGAGGAAATCAAGGATGGTTTAAATCTCTTTCAATTATTGAAGATACTGATATTGTTAATTATTTAGAAAATCCTAATCATGCGATTGATACATCATGTTCTTTAGCATTATCTCCTGGTTCAATTTATGTTGGAGATAGAACAACTGGGACAATAGTTGATGGGAAAAATTCTTTTTGTCAAGTCTTTGCTAATGATGGAATCCAGTGGTTAAAAGTTTATGAAGGATACACCGACGCTAATGGCGTTCTTGTTAATACAAGAACTGTAAGTACAGTTGGGAGTTATGTTTTTAGAGCCATCTGTGATTTGAATAATAATAATAGAGTTGATCTTGATGATTGTTTAACAAATCCTGCAAATTTAGAAGTACTTCCAAGACCAGATGATACACCTCCTGCGGATGAAGGATATGATGTAGGAGATAATGTTGGAAGCGGGAGTGCAGGTGGAGGAAATGGAAATTTTGGGGATGATTTAATGTCTGAAATAACTATGGACTGGACTACAGGCGGACCTTATGTTTTAGGAGCAAAGATCACAAGAAGTTGGGATTATGTTGGAGAAGACTGTTATGGACCTGAACAATACCCTATGGAGTGGTCACTCTATGATTCAAATGGAATGGCTTGGCAACAATATGATTACCTTCCAGTTAATAATGTTGTAGATTATGTTTGCCCAGTAACTTATCATGAAGATGCTCCTTGGAAATTTGTGGTTAGTGTTGGGATTCAAGCTTGTGCAGTAGAATATTCTTGGAATGTGCAACCTTATATTTGTGAAATTAATGATTAGTATTTAGTATAAAATTCTGACAAAATATCAAAAGAAAGATTTATAAAGTATGAAAATCATACAGTATTAATGGGAACTGAACAGAAAAAGGCATACATGAAAGAATATCGTAAAAGAGATTATGTAAAAAAACAAGAAGCAATTAATTCACAAAATTGGAAAAATAAAAATAGGGAAAAAGTTAATTTAAGGGCAAAAGAATATTATGCAAGACCAGAAGTTAAATTAAGAGTTAAAAAATATTTAGTTGAAAGATATAAAAGAGATGCACTATTTAGGATTGAACATCTTTTACGGGGGAGATTATATCAAGTAATTGAATTATATTTATTAAGGGGAAAGATTATGGGGTCTTCTAAGGGCATTAAGTATAAAAAAATAATTGAACATTTGAAACCATTTCCCAAAGACATTTCAAAATATCATATAGATCATATTAAACCACTTTGCACTTTTGATTTGGCTAATCCAGAAGAGGTAAAAGAAGCTTTTGCTCCTGAAAATCATCAGTGGTTAACTGTTCAAGAAAATCTAAGCAAGGGGGGAAAATATTAAAATGGCAAGATCAAGAAGAACTATCAGTTTAAAACCAGAAGTGGATGAAGTTATTGATGATAAAAGAGGAAAGAAAACTTTTTCTACTTATGTAAATGATCATTTTGAAGAGCAATTTCCATCCGATGTTAAAAAGAAAAAAAAAGAAATGGCTAAAAAAGAGATCAAAGATTCTCCTATCATCAAAAAGTAGGGAGAATTTAAAAGGAATAGAAACTAAAGTCTAACATGGGAAAAAAGAAAAAGTTCTGGAATATAACAAGAATAATTGTTACTACATTACTACTACTCGTATTTCTATTTATCCTCTTTAAACTTGGGATATTTGACACTCTTCTTGAGAAATTCCTTACAACATCGGTTCCTTCCGATACACCTTCTGTAGGGGCTATAGTAAATGGGGGAGGGGGAATAAAATGAATAAAGCCTTAATCAGTTTATTAATGTTTGCCTTTTTATTTCTTGCATTAACTGGAACGGTTAGTGCAGAAACTTGTAGCCCCGCAGGAGGATATACTTCTTGTTATCAATGGGATAATACTGAAACATATGACTCATGTAGGGCGCATTCTTTTGTTCAAATTCAAGGAACAAATATCCAGGGAACTTATAAAAGTGGGTATTATGTGGGTCCTACATTCATAAATTATAAATTTGATGCAGATAAAGGTTATGTTTATTTAAATCAAAATTCTTGGGATAGTTTATGGAACACAGCAAATTGTGACGCCAACGACGGAAAATCTTGTCAAAACGCAAATCAAGAATTAAATAGCCAAGGGAAATATTATTTAACTCAGAATCCAGGAGATAGTTTTTCTGGATGTCCTGCATTTCTTGGAACAGATTATGATAGAGAGGAACAAGAAGAGTGTTGGGCATGGGCTTCTACTTATGGGGTATGGGGATGGATCGGAAACGATTGTTTAAATGTTAAACAAATAGAATGTTACGATGATTCTGATTGTGGTTCAAACCAGTTTTGTAATAAAGCTGGAGATTGGAAAACTTGGTCATGTCAAACTCAAATTTGTGACGAGGGGGAAGAGAGGTGTTTTGGTTCAAATTTACAAAGATGTGAAGGCAATGCCTGGATTGATAGAGGAACACTTTTGAATAAATGTGATGTTGAATGTTTAACTGATTCTAATTGCCCTGCAGACGAGATTACAGGAACTTCATGTAGTGGAAACAACATCTTACAAACAGAAACAGATAATAGATGTTTGAATTATCAATGTTTAGCTTCAACTAAAGATGTTATAGTTGAGTCTTGTTCTTTTAAATGTGAAGATGTAGAAGATCAAGGGGCTATTTGCATTGATAAAATCTGCGATGAAGGGGATAAAATGTGTGGTCCAGAGGGAGATACTTTGATTTGTTATGGAAATTTATGGTTTTTAAACGAAGAATGTAAGTATGGTTGTGAGGATGGGAAATGTAACCCTTTTTATACAACTAACCTTTTTTATGGTCTTATTATAGGACTTGGGGTCCTTTTTCTTTCTCTTTTGGTAGTTTTAATCATAGTAATGTCAAGGAAAAGAAGATAAGTTCTCAACTTCACAAAGTATGAAAAAATATAAATTTATAAATGAAGATTACCTTAAAAAAGAATGGGAAATTGGGGTCAAAAACTTAAATTTTATAAGAAGGATGTGTTGTTTAAATCCCTAATTGGGTTTTGTTTTATTCTTGTGTTTTTCTGTAGTTTAGTTTTTGCTCTTCAAGGCTCAGGGACCATAGGAGATCCTTATTTAATTCACAACTGGACAGAATTAGACTCTGTAAGAGATGACCTTTCCGCTAATTATAAATTAGTTGGAAATCTTTCTTCTGAAGATTCAGATTTTTCAACTTTTAATTCTGGAAATGGATGGAATCCTATAGGAAATGATACCCATCCTTTTACAGGAACCTTTGATGGAAACGGACACACAATTTCTTATCTTTATTCTTATAGACCCACTACAAATTATGTTGGTCTTTTTGGATATATAAGTTCAACGTCAACAATTTATAATGTAAGTCTGGTGCAATATACAATTTATGGATATTGGGCAACTGGGGGAATTGTTGGAGAGAACGATGGGGGAATTATTAAAGATTCTTTTGCCAGTGGAAAGCTTTTAGCTTCTACAACCGTTGGGGGTCTTGTAGGAATTAATCTCGGGACCATAAATAATACTTATTCTTTAGTTAATGTTACTTCAGCTTATTATTCTGGAGGTCTCGTCGGATATAATGATGGATCTGTTTTAAATTCATATTCTACTGGACCAATTGGAAATGATTATGGGGATACTTATTCTAACGGATTAATTGGAAGCAAAGGAGCATCCTCGGTTGTTACAAATTCTTATTATAATAATTTGACTACTGGTCAAAATGATCCAACTATTTATGGCTTAGCAAGAAATACAACACATATGACTTCAAATCCTTATGATGCAACCACTTATGTTGATTGGGATTTTAATTCTACTTGGTTAAATAATACAAATATTGTTTATGATCCTCTTGGGAATTCTGGATATCCCGCATTAAGTTTTCAATCAGTGACGGATACTATCTCCCCATATGCTTATGGGTCAAGTGTCAATAATACAAAAGTTAGTATTTCAACTCTTTTTTCTATTTCTATAAAAGATAATCTCCCTTTAAATCCAAATGGGTATTATATTTTTTCAACGGATAATGAAGGGGCATGGGCAAATGAATCTGCAGTTAATTTCACGTTGTCAACCCAAACAATAAATGTTACTAAAACATTAAGTGCAACCCCAAAAACAATTAATTATAAATGGTATGTTTTTGATGGAAGTGAAAATATGATAACTTATTCTTCTTCAATTGAAAGTTATTCAATACAAGGTTCTGGAACTGAAGATGATCCTTATTTAATTACAACTTGGGATGATTTAGATGGTGTAAGAAATAACTTAGGATCACATTATAAATTGACTACCGACCTTTCTTCTACATCTTCAGGTTATGCAACTTATAATTCTGGTGAAGGTTTTGCTCCTATTGGAAACTTTGCAGTTCCTTTTACTGGTGTGTTGGACGGTGATGGTCATACTATTTCAGATCTGCAAATGATTAATAACACAGATTATGTTGCTTTATTTAGTTGGGCGAATGGTGCAACAGTGGCGAATATTGGATTTGTGGATGTAAATATTAGTGGAGGATCATATGTTGGTACTATTTTTGATAGACTTGGAGGGGATTCTTCAATCTTTAATTCTTATGTTACGGGGACAATAAATGGATCAGATTATGTTGGAGGGATGTGTGGAAATTGTGGGGGGATAACTATTAGAAATTCTTATGTTAATATTGATGTAACTGGAGTAGATAATGTTGGAGGGATTGGAGGATATAGTGGAGATGCTCTTTATAATTCTTATACACTGGGAAATGTAACAGGTGCAGAAGGAGTTGGTGGGCTTTTCGGAACTACAGACTCACTTATTGTTAATTCATATTCTTCCGCTAATGTTACAGGGACTGCATTTACCCATGGGTATGTTGGATCTTCTCTTATGAATGGTCCAATTGTGATAAGTGTTTTATGGGACATAAATTCTTCTGGTCAGATTTATGGAATAGGTACATCAGCTATCGGTGGAAGAAACACAACTCAAATGAAAAATTCTGCAACCTATCAACTTCCTACGAGTAGGACAAATATTACAAATGGTTATTTTGAGACAGGAGATTTGACTGGTTGGACTACTGGGGGAAATGAAAGTTGGCAAATTAATGGTACTGTTTTTGAAGGTTCTTATTCAGGAAAATCTGGAGATATTACTGGAAATGAATATACTTGGATTAATCAAAGTATAACAACAGCGTCGGATTTATATCTTAATTTCTGGTGGAAAGTTTCATCAGAAGGAGGAGGATATGATAATTTAGTTTTCTGTTTGGATGATCCTACCTGTACAAGAAGCGCTGGATATGATGAGAGAATTTATGGAACATCAAATCCTTATTGGGAAATGATTTCTACGAGTCTTCCTACGGGAACTTATAGCGCCCACTGGCTTTATGGTAAAGATAGTTCTGGAGATATAGGATTAGATTCTGGATGGATAGATAATATTTTCTTGACAACTGAGGACATCAGTGGTTTAGATCAAGAATGGGATTTTACAAATATTTGGGATATTAATGGGGCAACAAATGATGGATATCCTTTTTTAAATTTTACAGGAATAGATGTTACTTTAGTTTCTCCGACGGATGCTTCTGCAACAAGTTCCTTTTCTCAAACTTTTAATTGTTCTGTAACAAGTTTGTATACCCCAAAAAATGTTACCTTAATGATTTGGGCTTCAAATGGAAGTTTGATTCATTCAAATAAAACTGCAGTAAATACATCATTAAATTATTCTATTTTTGATTACACTTTTTCTGAAGATGATACTTATAAGTGGAATTGTGAATATTCTGATATTTATTATAATAGAAATTCTAAGGCAACAAATAATACTCTTTATGTAAGCACAATCTCTCCAGCAATAAATATTTTTTACCCTTCAAATAACCAGTATTTAAATTCTGGAACAAATGTTAATCTTAATTTTTCAGCTTATGATTCTGACGGATTAAGTACTTGTAGTGTGTGGGGAAACTTTACTGGAACATGGGAAAAGAATTCCACTTTTATTACCCCTGTTAATGGGGTTGAAAACTCTCTTGAATTAAATTTATCAGATAATCCTTATTTATGGGGTGTTTTTTGTAATGATACTTACGGGAATGAAAAAACAACTTATAATTCTACAGTGACCATTGATACAATTGATCCAATCCCATCAGTGGATTCAATTTCAACTACAAATAATTCCCAAACAATATCTTTCAATTCAAGTGCTACAGATACAAATATGGGTTCATGTAAATATTCAATTTATAATTCTACTGGATCTATAGATGGATTAAATCTTAATGTTTCCATAAGTTGTAATGTAGATCCTCATCCAGCAACGGTTACAGGTTATGCAAATTTTACCCTGAGAGTTTATTCAACAGACTTAGCAACTAATGAAGATTATGATGATTTAAATTTTACAACATCTCAAGTTAATGGAACCACAATAGTTCTTGGGGGAGGAGGGGGAGCAAATGGAGGAGAGGTTGAAAAAATTCCTACAGTAGCAATAATAAAAATAGATGAAACTGGTAGATTTAGTGATTTGCAACGTACAATTTTATTTGCAAGGATTAATTCTCTTTGTTCAGAAAAAAAGACAGGGTCAACTACTTTAACTATTCAGGATTTTTCATCTGGAGAATGTTCATTAAAGAAATCTGACTTAGAAATATTAAGAGCAAACTTAGCCATTGAGGGGTTATCTATTGAGATAAATGATCTAAGTGAATTTTATTATAATTTTAATGAGGGAGAATTAGAACAAACTTTTCATACTTTAGATGAGATTAGAGAATATGATTTATTCACATCAGTTTTAGGAATTATAAATCCAATGCTTATTAATCCTCCAAGATTAGATAGACCTTTTATTATTTCACAGACAGAGGGAAATACAACTATTGAATACATTTTTACTGTTAATAAAGATATAAGGGATTGTTCAATCCTTTCTGGGGAAGGATTTGAATGTGAAATTTTGACAAATAGTTCTGTAAAAATGATTTTGTATATTAATGACACAGACTTTTTTGATAAGATTTTTAAAGGAGAGATGTCAATAACTTCCGAAGCAGATCCAACTAACTTAGAGGTTAAAAGGATTTCTTTACTTCCAAGGGTGTATAATATTTCTTATCCTATCGCTGGAATTCCTGCCTTATGGATTTTAATATTTTTGGGGGTGGTCATTTTAGTTCTTTCTATATTTTTTATTACCAGGACAAGGTTACAGAAAGAATTAAAAAGGAGATTCAAGTAGTATGAATGTATGAAGATGATACTTTTACCACAGTCAAAAAAGGCGAATAATAGAGTTTTCTTAGTCTTAGGAATCTTTTTATTATTGTGTGTAGCCATTTTTTTATCTAAAGGATTAATTTTAAATGAAACTCAAGAAAGTGAGGAGATTCAGCAGGAAGAACCTATAAATAACCTGTCAAAAAAAATAAAAGATAATAATCTTATAGATTCGGATTCATATGAGGGCATAGTTACATGGAGCATAGCCAGTAAGGAATATATTGGGGATTTTGTTGATGTAAAAATTGCAAGAATTAATGAGACTTATTCTATTTTCTATTTTAACTTAGAGGATTCTTTTAAAGAGGAAATATCAAAATGTGAAAAAGACACGAGCAAAAATAAAGGAGATTGTTTGAAAGATATAAAAGATCTAAATTCATCAAAATCATCAAACGATGTTGAAAAAGATTTAAAGAAATTAGATTTTTATCCCGTAAAGTACAAATCAGAGAATGTTTATTTAGATAAAGAAGAAATTGATTTAACTAAAGGAGAGGTTGAATTGCACGTTTATTCTTCTGGGGAAATTGGTGAGGTTTTAGATATTGGTTTTGGAACGATAAGTTTTATAACTGTTTTAACTGGATCAGCTTCCGAGATATTAATTTATACAGGAAGTGCAGATATTGATAGGGATTTGGTTATTCCTTTAGATTCTTATGTTAGTTCTGCAAGTATGACAATTGCAGGAACAGCAAATCAATATCTAAGACAGATAAACGCATTTGATGGGGATGTTGGGGGATTGGCAAATAATGGAACTCATTTATTTCAATCAGATAGAGATGATTATAAAATTGAATGGGGAACAATTGGGGGGACTGATTTAGGAATGTTGTGTTCACATGGTGTTACTTATCCTCTTGGAGATATTTATGGTATTGATACCGACGGCACTTATATTTGGGGGGCGGATACATATCATGAGCAAATTGTTCAGTTTGATTATTCTTGTAATGTTATTTCAAATTTTAGTACAATTGATCTTTATGGAGATGCTTTTCCACAAGCTTATGGGGTTGCTATTGATGGAGATTATCTTTGGATAACAGATTCTTCAAATGGGGCTTCTTATAAAGTATGGAAAAATGGAACTTATACTGGGATAAGTCAAAGTGAACCAGCGAGTTCAGTGCATGGATTGGATATGAATGGGACTTATATTTGGGAGACAACTTATGATGGAAGGACTGTTGAAATATTTAAATATGCAGATTGGAGTTCAGTTGGATCATTTGCTATACATGAACAAACAAGTTGGAGACCAGGGTCAATAACTTATAATGATACCACATTATTTGTAGGAAGTGATGGGGGGAATGATATTGGATTTTACGAAATGACGCCTCCTTTTAATTACCCAAGCAATCCAAGTTTAACTGTTGATCTTGTGGAGGTTTGGACTTCTGCAACAGATTATTCAAGTTCAGGATCAACAGGAGATTTTGCATCAACACTTAATTTGGCTTTAAATAATGGAGCCTGTGATTGTGATGGGTGTTCAGATGATGGGACAGATTGTACAATTCCATTTACATTTCATTCAGATGATAAAGGTTATTTAACTTATTCAAGTGTTTCAGTAGGATATGAACCTTTTTTAACAATAGTTTCTCCAGCAAATGAATCAGAGTTTTCTCCAGGAGAATTAATTAATATGAATGTTTCTGCAGGAGTAGCTATGGATGTGTGTTATTGGAATGATGGAACAACTAATTATACAATGACTGAAAGGGATGATGAATATTTTTATCACTTAAATGATACTTTGGCAGTAGATGATTATGTAATAAAATATTGGTGTCAAGATGATGCAAATAGCGAGTGGCATGTAACTGACGATATTCACTTTGTTATTTCTTCTTATGCGGTATCTATTCTTGACCCAACAGCAGGAAGTCCACTTGCAGGAGCAGCGGAAGATGATAATACTACAATAACTTTCTTATATCTTTCAGGAGGGGTAAATTCAACAACAGATGTTACAGTTGAAAGTGTTTGGGTTGGAGATACAGAAGCAACAATAATAACCTCACTCCAGGATACTTCAGCAATAAAAGAAGATACTTTTGTGGAGGCAGGAGTAGATGTTGTATTAGTAGATCATACTCCAACAGGAACAAATGCAGGTACAGGTTGGACTGAAGATGCTGCCACTGGAGGCGGTGATGCAACAGTTGAAAGTTCAACTAATAATCTTAGATTTTCTGCAGATGATTATAATGATTATCTTATTTATACTTTTGATGATGTGCCTGGTGAAAGTGAATATAATATCACAATTACTTTGACTACTGTTGTTTCATCAGATGATTTGGCTTATCTTCTTGGAAGATATACTGATACAACTCATGGATATCAAGTAACTTTTAGTAGTACCGCCTCTGAATGTAAACTTAGATATCAAAATGGAGGAGCCACTCAAACATTAGATACAACTCTTACAGGTGTTGCTAATGGGGATGTAATTGTTTTTGAGATTACCGACGCTGCTAAAAATGTTTGGAAAAATGGAGTTATATGGATGACTTCAGCAGACAACACAATAACTGCTACTGGAAAAGCAGGGCTTGGTTGTGGAGATTTATTCGGTGATGCAGGTGAAGATTGTAGAACTGGTTGGAGGTTAGATGATTTTAATATCTCTTATGGAGGTGAGGCAGAATTTCCAGAATTAGCTTGGAACGCAGGTACAGGTTGGGAACTTAATGTAACATTACCGGCAGGAACAGGAGCAGAAGATTTGTATATGAATGCAACTTGGAGTGGAAACACTAAAGATGATACAGAAGTAGGGGCAATAGTTTATGAGGAAATAGTTTATGAGTTAAACATTACAGACCCAAATACAGCTGATCCTGAATCAGTTAGTTCTGATGATAATATTTCTATACTTTTTAATTTTTTAGCAAATGGTGCAAACGTTACATCTGGAGTTACTATAAATAATGTGACAATTGGAGGAACTGAGGCCACAATCTTAGAAACATCTGTTTGTGAGGGAACTCTTGATTGTACAAATTATGTGGCAGAGGCAGCTTGTGATAATTGTTCACAATGTTCCTGGAGTGCAGGAGCCTCAACAGAAAATCTTTCAGGAAGTACAAATCTTGTTTCAATTCAAAATGGTTATTATGCAAATCAGTATATGGTTGGACAATCAATAACCGCACAATTATCGGGAGATGTTACAAAAGCTTCTATTTATTTTAATACAGTTAATTCTGCACAAGATTGTAAGGTGGGAATTTATGATCAATCAAATAATTTTGTTGGGAATAGTAGTGAAGCATCAGTTTCTGCAACAGGTTGGAAAAATTTTACATTTGATGCAGGAACAACAGTAACAGCAACTACAGTTTATGATTTAGTTGTTTGGTGTGGTGGGGCAACTGGACAAACTTATACAGGATATGTTGCAACTACAGGAACATGGCAACAAGATGGTTATGCTTATGGTGCTTTTCCTGATCCAGGAGCATTAAATGCAGGAACTGAGAGACTTCATGCAATGTATTTTATTGTAGAAGAAGCAGGAGCAAATGTGTGTGATGCAATAGATGGGGGGGCTTGTTCAAGTTGTTCAATTGGTGAATGTGACACAAATTGTTCAAGTGCTGGATGTTCAATAGGATCAACTCCACAATTTTCTTATATTACGGATGTTGGTTGGCAAGTGAATGTTACTGTACCAGATTTTGCAAGTGGATTAAAAGATTTGTTTGTTAATGCTACTTATTCTGGAAGTACAAGGAATGATACAGAAAGCAATGCCATAAGTTATGGAGTATCAGATTCAACACCTCCTTATTTTACTTTAATTCCCGCAAATGCTTCAATAAGTTATGGAAATGAAACTCTTGGAGTTGATTTTAACGCAACTGATGAAACAGCTTTTGATACTTTTGCAGTAAATGATTCAAGATTTGCAATTAATGATTCAGGTTGGTTATCAAATAATTCTATTCTTGCCGTCGGTGTTTATGAATTAAATATTTCCATAAATGATACAGCAGGTAATACAAATTCTACTGCCTATAAAGTTACTATAAATCAAAATACTTATGCTTGTGATGTTTTCTTTAATGAAACCTCTCCACTAACTTATCTAAATACTTTTTTAGCATGGACTGATTGTAATTCTGCATTTACTTTTTATAGAAATGGTACTGTGATATCAAATAATTCTGTGCAATCTCTTGGAGCAGGAACTTATAATTTTTCGGTTCAAAGGACAGACACTTCTAATTATTCAAATACTTATAATGAAGAATTGTTTACTATTGATAAGGCGGTACCAACTGGAAGTTTAACAAATTCTACTCTTTGGAATATAGATCAAGGAACTGAGATAACAATCGGTTTAAGTGAAAGCAACACTGGAGATGGAGATCTAACATACATTGTTTATAGAGATGGTGTGTCAAAGGGAACTGGAGAAACTTGGACTCCTGATACTGGGACTTACGATTATGTTCTTAATACCACTGGAGGGGCTAATTACACGGCAAACGCTTCAATGGATGTTCAGACATTAACTGTAAATGATGTGAATCCTCCATCAGTAACGATGAACTCCCCTCTAAATAATGTTTATTCTGATTCTGTTCTTTTTAATGTAACTGCTACGGATATAACTGGGATGGATAGTTGTTGGTATTCTTTAGATGGGGGAACAAATAATGTAACGATGACAAATATTTCTTCTGAATGGACAGATATAAATTCTTCAATGAGTCAGGGAAGTCAAACAGTTAATTTTTATTGTAATGATACTTTGAATAATTTGAATGATACTGAGCAAATAACTTTTTTTGTGGATACACTTGCACCTAATTTAACAATTATTTCTCCATTGAATGATACTTACGACACGGTTGAAATAATTTTCAATGTAACAGCTATTGATCCAGATTCAGATATTAGCAGTTGTCTTTTTAGTTTAGATGGGGGGAATAATATTACTCTAACAAGAGAAGGAGAGAGTTCTACTGAAGGAAATGAAACTGGAAGTTTTGATCTAAATGATACAAATCTAAAAGGTTGGGGGATCACAACAAATGGAACATACTTGTGGGTGACAGATTATGAGAGTGATGGAGTCTATAAATATTATACAAATGGAACGTACGTAGATTTCTTTGATACTGCTGGTGTTGGAAATGCAAATCCTTTTGGAATCTATACAAATAATACTTATATTTGGATAACAGATTATTCTGATGATTTGGTTTACAAATATTATATGAATGGAACAGACACTGGAGAAACTTTTAGCACTGCTTCAGAAGGAGATGCTCCCCATGGAATTACAATGGCAGGAGACTTTTTTTGGATAACTCAAAATGAAAATGCTAAGGTTTTTAAATATTGGATAAATGGAACTTATACTGGAGAATTCTTTGATACTTCTAATGAAATAAATCTTTTTACTTTAGATGATATTGATTATGATGGGAAGTATTTTTATGTTGGCGCAGGAAATCCAGATAAAGTGTATAAATATTATCTTAATGGGATGTACACTGGTTTTTCTTTTTCTACCAGCAGTGATGCTTTAGGTCTTACACATAATGCTACAACTTTTTGGGTAGTTGATAATGATCTTGATAAAATTTATACTTATGAAAGAGATTTATATACAGATGAATATTCATATACAAATTCATCTATGACTGAAGGATCACATAATGTAACTTATTTTTGTAATGATACTTCTGGAAATTTAAATATTACCGATGCTGTTTATTTTGAGATTAGTATTGTAGATGCAACACCGCCATATTTCATAACCATTCCTGCAGATGATTCAATTGTTTATGGTACATCTTGGAATGGAGTTTATTTTAATGCAACTGATGAAAAAGGATTTGATACTTATGTAGTGAATGATACAACTAATTTCCAAATTAATTCAACAGGTTTCTTAAACTGGACTGGACAGTTAGCTGTTGGGGATTATTATGTTAATGTGACTATAAACGATACTTCTAATAATCTCAATTCAACAATTTACAATTTAAATATTACCCAGGCAATTCCAAGCGGATCTCTTTCTGGGTCCTCTCCAATAACCTATGGAACGGCAGGAGATGTTCAAGGCTCTGAATCAAATTCAGGAGATGGTGATGTAGTCTATAAACTTTATAGAGAAGGTGTTGAAGTTTCAGATCCAGACACAGACGTTTTAGGGGTTGGAGTTTATAATTATATTTATAATACAACTGGAGGAGCAAATTACACAGCGAATGCAAGTTTAGATACTTTTGAATTGACTGTTAATCAAGATGTACCAACTGGAAGTCTTCAATCTTCTGAAGGATGGACCTTAACTTATCCAACTGAAACAATAATCTCTCTTTCAGAATCTAACACTGGCGACGGTGATGTTACCTATGTAATCTATAGGGATGGAATATCAAAAGGTACTGGGGAAACCATAACTCTTGGATATGGGACATATGATTATGTCCTTAATACAACAGGAGGTACAAATTACACAGAAAATTCATCTATGGATGTGCAGACCTTAACAATAAATAAAGATGCTGGGGCTTGTGATGTTTTATTTAATGAAACTTCTCCTTTGGATTATCTTTCTCAATTTCAAGTTTATTCAAACTGTGATTCTACTTTCACTCTTTATAGAAATGGGACTGAAGTTTCAAATAATTCTGTACAAAGTTTAGGCGTTGGAACTTATAATTTCAGTGTTCAAAGAACTGACACTGAAAATTATACAAATATTTATGATGAAGAATTATTTACCATAAATCAGGCATCTTCTCTTGTTTATACTTATCTGAATAATTCAAGGAGTAACATAACAATTTATGATGGAGATTCTATTTGGCTTAATGGAACTCTTGAAACAGGAGAAGGAGAGATTAAGCTTTATAATAATGGATCTTTAATAAATTCTGGTGCAGGTCCATTATCTAATTTAACAACTTTCAGTGGTATTGGAATTTATAACATTACAACAATTTATGAAGAAACTCAAAATTATACTTCAATCTTTGAGACTTTCTGGGTGAATGTTACGGAAATTCCTGATGCAATCCCCCCAACAATAACAATTGTTTACCCAGCAAATAATACAAATTCCACTGATTATGGTCTTGATGTTAATTTTACTGTTTCAGATGATGTTGCAGTTGATTCTTGTTGGTGGTCTGATGATGGCGGGGCATTTAATGTTTCAAATCCTTCTTGTGAAAATATGACAGATATTGGAGGATGGGTTGAAGGAGTAAATGTTGTTTGGGTTTGGGTCAATGATACTTCAGGAAACGAGGATAGAGATGAAGTTACTTTTAGAATTGATACTAATCCGCCTTATTTTACTTCAATTGTTGATCAAACTATTAACGAAACAGACACTTTAAGTTATACTCCTACTGCCGACGATGATGGTGTGGGTTTAGATTCTTGGGCTATAAATGCAACAGAGATGATCACTATAAATTCTATAACTGGAGAAATCACAAATACTTCAATTCTTTCTTCTGGATATTATTCTTATAATGTTTCAATAAATGATACCCTGGGGAATACAAATTCAACTATTTGGAATTTGAATGTGACTTCTGTGGATAGTCAGAATCCTTCAGTCTCAGGTTTAACAGAATCCCCTGTTGATGGAAGTGAATACTTTCCAGGACAAAGTTATAAGTTCAACGCAACAGTCACAGATGATAATTTAGATACGGTTGTTATTGAATTTGATGGAGTAAATTATTCAACTTCAAACACTGGCAGTGTTTATAATTTCACAATAATAGATCTTGCAGTTGGAAGTTATTCATATACTTGGTTTGCTAATGACACTTTTGGAAATGCGAATAATTCTGAATCTGGAACTTATGACGTTGTTCAAAATTCAAGTTATGTTATTTCAATTGATCTCTCTCCTTCGGACACCGAAGATTATGGGGTTGAGACCACTGCAACAGGAAACGGATGCCCTTCTCAACTAACTTGCAACCTTTACAAGAATGATTCTTCAGTTTCAAATCCTGATGTTCAAACTTTACCTGCAGGAATTTATAATTATACTTTTAATACAACAGGAAATTCTAATTATTCTTCAAGTTCAGTTTCAGATTTATTAACAATAGGCAAACTATCATCTCAGACTAACTTGACTTTTGATAAAACAAGCCCTCAAGATTACGGAACTGAAATAATTCCTAATTGTTCTATCATTACAGGAGAAGGAAGCGCAGTTTTAGAAATGGATGGAGGAGTTATCACATCTGGCGTAGGTATAACCCTCGGTGCAGGGATCTATTCATTTAATTGTTCACTCGCAGAATCAACAAACTATTCTTATTCAGAAAATGTTTCAAGCTTCACAATTAGTCAAATCTCTTCAGAGGTTTATACTTATCTTAATAATTCAAGGTCTAATGAATCAATTTATTCAGGTACGAGCATTTGGTTAAATGGAACCTTGCAGACAGGAGAAGGAGATATCTCTCTTTACAACAATGGAACCTTAATTAATTCAGGATCAGGTCCTTTAGAAAACCTCACAGCATTTAGTGTGGTGGGTATGCACAACATAACTACTATTTATCCCGAGACTCAAAATTATACTTCCAGTTTTGAGACTTGGTGGGTTAATGTTACAGAGGCTCCAGATATAACTTATCCTCAATTTTATAATTACAATCAAGACCCTATAAACAATACGCCCTATGCCCCAGCTACTACTGCTGAATTGGGAGTCTATGTAAATTTCACCAATGGGACTGTTGGAATTGAATTTGAAGGAGTAAATTATACAACTACAAATGTCTCTAATTATTTCTATCATGTTTTTGGAGGATTATCTGCAGGAACTTATAATTATTATTTCTGGGCTTATGGAAATGGAACACAAAATAATTTTAATGTTAGTGAATCTCAATCTTACACAATTGCAAAAGAAACTGGGAATGGTACGCTTTACCTTAATAATTCCGCAAACAACTTAACAATTTATTCAGGAGATTCAATCTGGATCAATGGGACTTTAGACACAGGCTCAGGAGCAATACAAATTTATGTTAACAATACTTTATGGAATAGTGGAACAAGTCCTCTATCAAATTATTCTCAGTTCAATGATGTGGGATATATTCCAGTTAATCTTACTTATGCAGGAAACGAAAATTATACTTCATTTGAAAAGATTCTTTATTTGAATGTTACAGAAGCCTTAGACACAACTCCTCCTTACTTTACGAATATTCCTGCGAATGCAAGTATTGATTATGGGCAAGGTTGGGCAGGTGTTGACTTTGATGCTGATGATGAAACAGGATTTGGAAGCTTCTTTATTGATGATACAACAAATTTTACAATAAATACCACAGGATATTTAGATAACAATACTTTCCTTTTTGTTGGGATCTATTTAATCAATGTTTCAATAAATGATACCTCTGGCAATATTAATTCCACTCTTTATCAGGTCACTGTAAATAAAGCAACACCGAACGTTACAATAACCTGGACCAATCCAATAACTTATGGAACTCCTTCTGATGCCCAAGGAATAGAATACAATGAAGGAGATGGAGATGTTGTTTATAGTTTTTATAGAAGTGTTGCTGATGCAGATATTTGGGTTTCAATTTCAAATCCAGACACTGCAGTTTTAAGCGCAGGAATGTGGGATTATAAATTTAACACAACTGAAGGAGAGAATTATTCAAGCCTTAGCTTAACTATGGGGGCATTAACAGTTGATCAAGCCGTTCCTACTGGAAGTTTAAACTCAAATGCAACTTGGACTATTGCTCCTGGCAATTCTGTTGAAATAAATTTTAGTGAAACAAATACTGGAGATGCAGATGTTAATTATACAGTTTATCGGAATGGGACTTATATTGGATCTGGAGAAACATGGTCTCCTGCCACTGGAGTTTATACTTATGTTTTGAATACAACTGGAGGAACCAATTATTCTGCGAATGCAAATATAGATACTCAAGTTTTGACAGTCACAAGCGCAGGAATCCCTTCAATTAATTTTACAAATGGTACCGAAGAAAATAATTCTTTTGTTCAAAGAGATTGGATTTTTGTTAATGTTTCAGTAACAATTATTGCAGAAGATACAATAATTTTTAATCTTTACAACTTAAGCCATGATAATGTAAATTCTTCTTCCTTTGATGATTCAACAAGAACTATTAATTGGACTAATCTTACCGACGGACAGTATTACTATAATGTCACAATTAATAATACTGGTGGCGGGGAAAACAGTACTGAGACAAGATTAATAACTTTGGATAATGAATATGGAAACCTTTCAATAATAATTCCAATTGAAGGAGCCTCTTACGGCAATGTTGTAACCTCTATAAATGTTGATGTAAATTATTCAGTTAATGAAACTAATCTTGATTCTTGTTGGTATAGATTAAGAGGAGTGCAAACGATTGATAACACTACAACGCCTTGTTCAAATGGATACAATAATTTTACTATGACAATTTCCAACTTTGGATATCTAACTTTAGATGTTTACTCAAATGATTCCGCAAGTAATGAAGAATATGATCTTGTTAATTTCTATGTCAACCAATATACAGGACCTCAACAAGGAGGGGGAACTAATACTGATCCTACGGATAATGATGAAGAGGATGTGGCAAATAATTATAATGTTTCTATCCTATGTGCAGAAGTGAATAAATTCTTAAATCAATATGGAAATTATACTTATGAAGAAAAAGAAGATCTTAGGAATTCTTTAGCAATAATATTTGGGTTTGCTATTGATGGTCAACTTTTAAATAAGTATCTCACTGATTATGATTCTTATTGTCCAGATGAGGAAGTAATTATTCCAGATGAGCCAGATGTACCAGAGAAAAAGAAAGTTAATTATTGGATGTTTGTAATTTGTATTTTATCAATATTAATTCTTATCCTAATTTTGATGATCATTTATCACAGAGACAGATTAATCTTAATTTTAAATAGACTTAGAAATGACGATGAAGAAAAGAAAAAACACTCATAGTCCGACCTTTAGCATCCCTCAAGAGTACCCCCTGATCCCTCACAGGAGAGGGGTGTCTCTTGATTCCATTCAATCATATAAACATTTAAATAGTGTGAAAGTATGATAAAGATATGACTCAAAATATAATTGAAAGGAGGTTAAAAAATATGAATAAAAAAAAGTTAGCAATGTTTTGTCTTCCAATTCTTGCTCTTGCTTTGGTTTCTGCTGTAGCTTATTATGGATTTTTAGAATTTAATGTGACTGTTGATCAACCAATAAGTATTAATGGAGATGGTTTAGTGGATATCTCTTGTTTGGCAGGTTCTACTTGTGTTGGAGATGTTATTACAATAAGAAATGGGGGCGCTGAAGATAGTGAAATTTCTGTTTTAGTTACAGATTCAAGTTCACAATTGACTACAGGGGTTGTTGGTGAAGTTCTTTTATCTCAAAAAGATGAAACTGACAATTGGAATGAGTCAAATGTTAAAGCACTTGTAAAATATACTATAGTTGGTGATAAGTTTAATTATCTTGTTAATTCAGAAGATATTCAATTAGAAAACTATGTATTAATTTATTATCCAGATGTAAGTACAAATAAAGAATGGAACATAAACAACGCAGTTTTGATTGGAGATGCAGAAACAGATTGGACAACTTTAGATGTAAATGATTTACCTGTTGTAGGAGATTATAATGCTGATCCTGACATGGGAGATAGTTATTGTAATTTAGAAAATGGATTTGATGATTACCTACATTGTTTAGGAGCAAAATTCTGGTTGATTGAAAAATCAGATTGGGATGCTCAAACATGGGATTCAGTGAATACTTTATTTGAAACCGATTTAATCACTTACACAGATACAGATTTAGGGACAACAAATGTTTTAGTTCCTGCTGATGGAAGTGTAAATGTTTATCCTCAAATAACAGTTGACAAATATGCTTCAGGCGGAACATATCCAATTGATGTGACAATAGCATAAATCAATTTATTTTTATTTTTATTTTTTTTTATTTTGCCCGTAGTTAGGAAACCAAAAAAATGAAATACCAAACATTAATATTAACAATTTTATTGATAGGATTAGCTTCAGCAACATCTTATGATGTTTATTCTGGAGATTCAATATCTTTTGATTTAGGACAAGATTATGAATATTATTCTGTTATTGGGAATTCAACGGAAGTTGATTTTAACATTTTACAAAATGGGACTATTGTGACAATTTCTTTTAGTAAATATTCTCCTTCAGATTCTTTTAGTTTAATCTTTTTTGATTCTGAAAAACAAATAATTACTGAATATAGGGGCGGGGGATCTTCCAGGAGAACCGTTATAAAAGAAGTCCAAGTTGAAAATCGTACTTACATTGTTCAAGAGATTCCAAAAGAAGATCCAGAAGAACCAATAAATCTTACTGAGGATGATCCAAAAGAAGAGAAAAAGAATTTTGATAAGAGATGGTACGGGGTTTTTTTAATGTTGTTTGTAACTTTTTGTTGTTTGATGGTTTGGTTATATGTGATATTAAAGAAAAATAAAAAATGTAAAAAAATAATAAAAAAAATTAAGAAGTTTATCTCTTCTTTTTAGTCTTTTTCTTAACGGAAACTTTTTTCTTAGAAACTTTCTTTACTGCAATATAGTATGGGACAGTTCTTTCAATCAATCTTTTTTTCAATAGGACTCTAAGCTTCTGACGTATCATGCTGTCGCTTCTTTTTACTGCTTTTGCAATCTCTATAGGAAGATAAGCTTTATCATTCTTTTTCAAAAAGTCTAAAACATAATCCCCTTCTCCTACAATGGATCTTTTTTTAAAATCTCCATTTTCATATTGTTTTCTTGTTATTGGCATTTTATTAACCTCCTTTTCAATTCTTTTTTTTAAGAAATCTTTTTATTAATGGTGTGACCTTTTTTTTGTTCTTGTCTTCATCCACAACAATAATTTGATCATCTAAAACTTCAATAAGTTTGCTCATCTTATTGTTTATTTCTACCAAATTTCTTAATATTAGTTTTATTCTCTTGAAAAACTTCA
>Ga0075116_10000077_pt1 | contig 42704 bp, 71 predicted proteins | sample AntAceMetag02UKC_FD_69786 | JGI IMG/M metagenome (GOLD analysis project Ga0075116, IMG submission 69786) | Saline lake microbial communities from Ace Lake, Antarctica- Antarctic Ace Lake Metagenome 02UKC | ecosystem: Environmental > Aquatic > Non-marine Saline and Alkaline > Saline | place...
AATCATATATTATCTCTTGTATCTCATTCATCACACCACCTCTTTCCATGTTATTTAATTTCTTCACTCCACATATTATTATCAATTGGATTTAACCCTCTCCTAGTTTCAATCACCTTAGCTTTTTCTTGGATCTCTTTAATGCTGTCACCCTCAACTACCGCATAATCGTCAACTTTGTTCAACGTCCAATGTATTTTAAATACCACTTACATCACCTCTTTCCATGTTACTGAGAAGTTATTATTAACAACTTTTGTCTCTTGTTCTGCTTTGATTGTGGGTTTACCTTTGCAGGAAGGGCATTTTATAAATTGCTGTTTTTTACTACACATTAAAAATTGGTGTGGATGTTTTATTTCACCACTACCCCCACACTCAGAGCAAGTAAAAGTATATTCTTTACATTTGGTGTATTTACACCATATATGCCAGGCTATACCATCTTTTAAAAATAATGCGCCTACTTTACCGTTGCCATTAGTAGTTTCTCCTGCAAAAGAATACCCAGCAGGAACATCAATAGGTATAAGCTCATGGGCTGTACCATCTTTAAAATCTGAATGTTTCATTTCTCTCCCTCCTATGTTATTAATAATGTTAATTCTGGGTATTTATATTCAAATAACTTTCTTTTTAACTTAAATGTTTCGGTCATGAATCCCTTTACATCCTCAATAACTTCTCTACCGTCAAACATATATCTAAAATCTGCCTTGTATGTTATAGCATGATATTTTTTACCTTTTTTAGTGAATTTATCCTGAAGTATAAACTTTGGCTGCAATTCTAGTTTAGATATCACACCATTTTTCTCTGTCTGTTTAAGAATAACATATCTTTTAGCTTCTTTACCACTATGAAATGTTATGCCGTCAACTGTTGTCTTTATAGCGTTGAATTTGTTTTTCATTAGTTTAGTCCTCAATATCTATCAATTCACAAACTTTATGTTTTTTTGCACAAATTTTACACACGGGGTTACTTGTTTTTATATGCCACATTTTTGTATGATTTCCACAAAACACACATCTTTCAACCACACCAAATTCTTTAGCCATCCAGTTTGGTTCTTTTTTTAATGGTATTGTCATTAGTTTAGTCCTCAATTAGTTTGAATTTTGTAGCCATTAACGTTATTCTTACATGATCCCCCACCAACATTTTTCCACTAAGAAAGCCACCCACAACCTCAACAAAAATAACCTTAATTCCAACGTATACAATTCTTCCGATAAATTCACCTTTATCTTTTCTTGAAACCTTGTATTTTTTACCGGCATAAATCATTAGTTTATTCTGCTCTCTCTATTAACAAATATTGAATTTCCACCATCAACACCTTTTTTAATCTCTTTTAACCTGTTTTCAAGTGCAAAGATGTTTTCCGGTGTGTTATATGGATAAGATTTAACATTATAAGATCTGCATTTATTACATCTAAACACAAAACTCATGCCGTTGCGTACAACAGATACACAGCCCATTTCACATCCTTCAGCATCACATAGCTTACCATTCCACTTTTTAGTGGTCTCTCCTATCTTAGTTTGGCTTATATGAGATTTTAACGCTGACAAGGTAAGTTTATTTGGCGGATCTTCTATGACATGTTCCATTCCCTTAAATACGGCAAGTTCATTGTCATATTTTAATTTGTCGTAATACATGCTTATAGCTTCTCTTTTTACTATCAAGCCACAAAGATTAATCATTTTGCTGAATTCATCTTCAAATTTTTGTTGTGATATCATACATACTCACTTTCTTTTTTTGGTGTTTGCATCTTTACATATAACTGATCAAATTGCTTTCTTAACTTACTTGCCGACAAGATATTACCTTTCCAGAATGAATCAGACGTTGCAAAAACAATAACCTTTTCTATGTCGTTTTCAGTACGTTTATCAATACGAATCATTTTGTCTATATCTTCAGCCCACTTTAGTTCTTGCTTATCAAGGCTTAAACAATCCATATGACTAAATTTAGATTTTTCATTTTCTTCTAAAATACAGTTAAGAAATTTCTTACTAAGTGTCAAACTTGTTTGAGACAAAGAAGGTTTACTCTTCTCTTCTATACTACTCTTAACTACTCTATTCTCTTCTATACTATGCGACATTTTGTTAACATTTTGTAAACATTCTGGCAACAAGTTGTGGTTATCTTTAGAATAACAAGGTATTTCAGACGGTTGATATCTATCTTTTGATATTTTGTTGTACTTTTTCCACTTAGGAATTGACAACATTTTAACACTTGTGTTTTTATCTTCATAGTAAACAATCAAGTCATTCATGGCTAGGTCTGTTAACATATAGTCAACATTTTGTATCTTAATTTTATCTCTACCACCAAAATAATCAGCCCTTAAATCTTCTGGGTCAGCATCCATTTTACCGTCATCATCACACCTTACACACAAAACATAAAAAAGAAGTCTCGTGGTATCGTCTTTTAATTTTCTCATTTTTTTACTGTTTGGTAATGAACTTGAAACCATCCTCTTTGTTGCCATTACTTAACCTCAATAAACGTAAAAAGACAGATAAAGTAAGAGCCTTAAATCGTCGTTAGGGTACGATAAAAAGCTCTTACAAAACCTGCCTATTTGATTATTCATTTGACATTCCCCCTAACGGAATTAACTTTATATACAAAATTTTCATACCTATCCTTCAATGTCAAGCACTTTGTTTAAAAAAGCTAACAAGATCATTAAGATTAAAAAACACGGGGATATCATTATTTTTAGCTATTTCTATCTCTGCAAGTGTACCCTTTGAAGTTTCCCAACCCTCTACTAATAAAACAGCGTCAGAAACTTCTAACCAAGCTATAGAATAGTTGTAAAATTGCTCTACACTAAAATCTACATCATAAGCACTTATGCAAAAAGTCTTATCATGCCAAGGTGTAAAAGGAGCAAAACCAGCTTTAAAAACTTCTAAAGCCACAGCCTCTCCCCTTCCAATATTCTGTAAAACTTCTAAAACATTATCCGCGCTATAAGGGCCGGCCACATAAACTCTTTTCATTTTGTTGTCCTTTCTATTTCTCTGTCAATAAACCACTTGATTTTATTAAGATCATATATTTTTGCATTCTTTAAACCAAGCCGATAACATGCTTTAAAAATATTACCTATAGCAAAATTCATATTTCGGACTTCTATTAAGTCTTGTAGGTCTTTAGCATCTTCTGGTATGCCATACTGTGACGGTGTTGATCCACCATCATTTGGCTGTATGTCTTGCGGTGTTCTTGCGGGGTTCTTGCTGGGTGCGGTTTTTAATTCACTAAACTCATGTCCAAGGATTAGTGCAGTACAATTGATACCTTCACAATATGTTGTGTTTTCGTCATTTTCGTGTATACATCCATTTTTTGCGTTACAATGTTTCATTGTTCACCTCTTTTTATTTTTACAGATGAGAAATTAGCCTCTAAATCAATATCAGAAAACGGGTTGTCCATTGAAAGTTGACCATTGGCGTGTAATTCAAGTCTAACCCAATCAATTATTTCTTGGTCTGAAGCGTTAAAGTCCGGTATCTTTGTTTCAAATTCTACTTTAATTATAGCCATCACTCACCTCTTTCTATTTTTAGTTCTTCCATTAATTTAACCGCTAAATCATAAAGGCATTTGTTTACATTACCTTTTTCATATTCTGTGAAGAATAAGTCAATTACTTTGTCTATTTGTTCTATTGTTGAGTTTTCTACTTCTTTTTGTTTATAAAAATATCTAGTTCTTTTGTCGTTTCTTTTAATAAAAACATCACCTTTAAAAATATTGTTTGGTATGTTTTCAATATCTAAAACGGTTGCAGTTTTTCTGTGCTTATCAGAAACTATATGAGTAACAATAATTAAATAATGATGAAAAACATGTTTACCCATCCTCACATAAGATTCAATACAGTTGCTGGGCGTAAAATCCCACATTGATACTTGTCTCCACTCATAATCTCCAACCTTATACATATTAACCTCCTTAAACTACATTTCTTTGTGTTCTTCCCATTTCTTCTTTAGTTTTTTTATGCTGTGCTGTACGGCTGTATTTTCCACAATCTTTACATACCTTGGCTGAATACTTAGCAACGGGAGTATATACATCGTCTATGTCTCTTAAGTTTCTCGACCCACATACAGGACATCGTATTTTGTCAAACTGTACATTTACGTTTGGGTGTCTCTTGTCCCAATGTCTTAATTTTAAATATACATCTTCTAATAATGTAATATCACCGACATTATATTCCAACATTTTCTGCTGTGCTTTTTTACAGCCGTTCAACACATCAATCCACATCTGGAATCCCTGATGTTTAACTTTACAACCAACCTTTAAATAATCACCTAAAAAATCAAGGCTATTTGATGTTACGCTAAACATGCTTTTTGAGATCTTACAGGTATCTATAGACTTATATGGTGTTGGTTGTGCTAGGTTGTGAAACAAAAGCCTTGTGTTTAGTCTCTTAATATCAAAACCATCACCATAATGAGCTACAACAATATCTGCAGCACTAAGCATGTTTGCAAGGGATTTACTTATTTTTTTATCATCTCTTACTTTTTTACCAGTCAACCAGGTTGCATCGGTGAATATTTCATCCCCGTCAAGCCATTTCGCAGCCCAACATAAAATGCTCCAATCCTCTAATATCTGTGGAGGGTTAATATATTGTTTTTTTGTTCCCCAAAAATAACCCTTCATTGGTGCGGTTTCGATATCAAATATGAGTATTTTCTTAACTGGTGCATCTATGTTGCCAAGTATTAATTCTGCTCTTTTGTATCTTCTGATAGTTTCTTCATTCACCGGAAATTTTTTAATGGTTTTTGGTACGCCATGCACTGCACAATATCTGATTATTTCCTGTCTTCTGTCTGTGCTTGTAGTTGTCATACGTCCCCCATTACATTGATTATTGTTTGTATAATTGCATGCACCTCTTCTCTAGCCTCTTCTGCCATGTCTGGTCTTACCATGTTTTCAAGTCTTGACAATAAAACCTCAAGAACCTCATGGAGCGCAATTTCTTTTAATGCTTTCTCGTTTATCGGGACAATCCAATCCTTGTTAAGGGTTATGATAAAAAGCCTTGCTTGTATGTTGGTGTGTGTTTCAGATAAAGAATAGGGATCCATTACCTCATGTCTAATATTTTGCTCCCAAGAGACAAGACCCCACTTTATAAGGAGTCTCTGAACTGTCTTACGGAAGAGTTTAAAATGATCTGAAGTTGTTTTCATGTCACCCTCCGAATATATCAGACACTTCACATTTTAGGGCTTTGGCCCACATCTTACATTCTCTGTCATCAAGATTACGCTTCTTATTAACAACCTCGCTCACAAAACTATTCTGTACCCCCATTTTTTTAGCGAAGGTGCTTTGGTTATAACCGTTTTTCAGTAGCTCAATTTGTAACTCAGTATTTTTCATTTGCTCTCCTTTTTTTTGTTGTTTATTACAATATAGCACAGATATTTTTGTTTCACAAGATATTTCTAAATATATTTAAAATAATTGTTGACAAATATATTTTAATTCATTATACTGTTTTACAAGACGTTAAATTATTAATTAAGGAGATGAAAATGGAAATTAAATGCAAGATGTGGCAACTTACAAAAGGCAAAATTAGCGGTGAATATGCTGTAATGACGGGTACAAAAGAGATAGCATGTAATAATTTTAATTCAGAATATGGAGGTGAAAATATAGGTTTTTCTAATGATATTATTGAGAAGGCAGGAGAGTTAAGTGAATTAATAACAACATCAATCGAAAACAACTTTAGAGGTGCAGAATGAAAAAAGAATTAGTAATAAATTCAGTTATTGAAGAGTTAAAAGAAGAGTGTAATACTAAATTTAGGGCCGATGTTAGGGATTGCTTAATAAGTATCAACTCAATATCTGAAAAAATTAAAAAGTTAAAAGATGCCCTTGATGATAAGCGTAAAGAATTGGCTTCTATGGAATTCATACCATATGATGTTGAGTTATAAATAAATCTTAACCCTGAGCCTGAACTCATTAAGGTCAAAACAGAGTATAAAGGATTATGTACTTTCGATCACATCCCTCTGCCTTAATGGGTTCAAACGCAAGGTTAATAATAATTTAAAGGAGAAGATGTGAATAAACAATATGTTGTAGAAAACGGAAAAGATTTAAATCGCAGCGTATTTGGGATATCTAAATTTTTTGAATGGAAAGAATATGATCTTAATGGTGAAAGAATAAGGGTGTCACAGTTTAACGATGAAATATATCACGTTACAAGAATATATTGTGAAAGTTGTGGAAGTTCTTTTTTACCATCCAGAATAAAAGAAACCATTGACGGATATTTGTGTTTAAGTTGTAACAAAAATATAAATGGTTAACCCTGGGCCTGAACTCATCTAATAGGTGGGTTCACACACAAGGTTAATAATAATTATTAAGGAGAAGATATGAAAGACATAGAAGGCATGAGTTTTTTAAGACTTGCAGTAATCTCAATATCAACCTTATCACTTTTATTAGTATTGGGGTTATCATGTTATCCGATATAAGAGTAAGGGCAACAGTATTATTAGTATCACTTGAGATTATAATAATAATAATATTAATAGCGGTTGATCTTTATAATAGGAGTTAATATGCCATCATTTAAAGCAACAATAGAGATTGAGGTTGAAATAACCTACATCGTTGACAAAGAGATAAGACAGGGCGAAGATGCAAGATATCCAAGTGAACCACAAGTTGACGATGTGTTTTGGGTATTTGTAGACCAAGAAGCCATACAATCAGATGTTGAAGATATGGCAATAATAGATTTTGAAGAAAGGAGAAAATAATGGCAAGCCAACAAGTAGAACAAGAATTTATTGAGCTAAAAGAAGCCGGAAAGATAAACTCTGAACTTGACGCATATATGGAAGGTAAGATTGCCGCAATGAATGAAGAAACAGAAAAGACAATTCAAGAAATTAAAGAAAGATTGGAGAAAATGAAATGAAATTTCTTAAAAAAGCAGAGAACACAATGGCATTTTTAAAGGCTGGCATTTACGGGCCAACCGGATCCGGTAAATCATTCACAGCATCAAAAATAGCAATCGGGCTACATGGGTTAATAGGAAGCAACAAGCCTATAGCTTTTTTTGATACCGAAACAGGGTCAAACTACTTAATGCCGATGTTCCAAGAAGCTGGGGTTGAGTTATTGCAGGCTAAAGCCAGATCGCTATCAGACCTTTGCGCAACAATAGACGAAGCAGAAAGTGAGTGTGATATTCTTATTATTGATTCTATCACACACGTTTGGAGAGAGTTCACACAGGCATACCAGAAGAAAAAGAAAAGAGCTTTTATACAGTTATGGGACTGGAAACCGATCAAAGACGAATGGTATAATTCTTATACAACCAGATATGTGAATAAACCTCTCCACATTATTATGTGTGGTAGAGAAGGAAGCATATATGAGGAACATGACGATTTGCAAAATATAGGGAAAACCAAGTCAGTAAAGGTTGGGACTAAAATGTCAGCTGAAACAGAAACAGGATATGAACCGGGATTACTACTAGAAATGTCAAAAAACTTTACAGACCCAGAAGGAGAGGGTGGCACATATTTTAGAAACTGCCATGTTATTAAGGATCGTTTTGATAAGATTGATTCAAAAGAGTTTGACAACCCTACGTTTGATTGTTTTCTTCCACATATTGAAGCCCTTAATCTTGGAGGTAGTCATTATGGGGTGGACGAGGATGGCACATCAGAGGGCATGATTGACAAAAACGGGGATGGTGAATATATAAGAAATAAAAAGAAAAAGGAAATTTGTCTTGAGGAAATATCAGAAGAAATAAAGAAATATTTTTCCGGTTCATCTGCTGCAGAAAAAACATTTAGAGGTGAAATCTTTGAATATTTCTTTAAAACAAGATCATGGAAGGCTATTGAAGGTAAAGACCTTGTAACATTACAGTTGATATTTAGGGGACTTAAACACGTTTTAGCTCAGTATAATAGCGAAAAGACATTTCAGGAATTTATTGAAAATGTGGACGAAAAAGTTCCTGAAGAAAAACCAGAACCAAAAAGATATATGTGTCCCAATGTAAATAAATACGTTTCTGAAAGCGAATGCGAAAATTGTGACAATATGCAAGGATGTCCAGAACACGGAACAGATATTGATATTTGAGGAAAACAAAATGGATGAAACATTAATCTGCCCGATGTCCGGCAACATTATAGAACTTAATCAATGTGAAGGATGTCCGATAATTGAAGATTGTGAATGTAGAATAGAAAAACTTAACAAGGAGGAATTATGAGAAAGATTAAAATGGATGAGTGTGGGATTATCACTAATGAACAATGTCCTAAACTAGAAAAGACCTGCAAATGTTCCGAATGTGAATATTATTGTGATAATGGGATGCCGGATCATTTCGTATATTGTTTATTCCCAGGAAAAATGACATTCTTTGAGGCGTGGGAGAAGGCAGAGGATGGTGATAAAGTAAAATATAGAAAGGGAGATGGGTGTGAGTTTACAAAAGATAATGGAGCTCGTGATTGTTTAATGGACAGTAATACTTCGCCATTTATATGCTGGTTTTTTGAGAAAGAATGGACAATTATCCCAGAGAAAGAGACTGTTGTTATTGATATACCTGAAAATGCAACAAATATTTGCGTATCAGATACCAGAAACACAATAACCTACAAAGTATAACCTTAACATAGAATGGGATTGGTAGAAAATTATTCTTTAACGTGGGGTCAGTTGTAAGAGTCTGGCCCCACACCCAAAATTCAAGGAGAAAATGTGGCCATTAAACATAAAATAAGAAAAAACGGTAATGGTGATTTAATAGATGTAAAATTGACCTCGCTTCGAGCTATAAGAAAAATGTGTATCGAGTGCATGGGTTGGTCATATTCAGAAATAGACGGTTGTTTAAGTCCAAATTGTCCATTGTTTCCCTATAGGTATGGGAAAACACCCGTTGGGTATGAAATAGTCGATTCTACAGATTTAGAGCCGCTTGTTGACGGGGATGATGTTAAAATAGATTGTGTTGTTAGTGTCAAACAAAAGAGAAATAACGGTAAATTTGTTAAATAGTGGCACTAATAAAATAATAATCGATTTAAGGAGGTAAAATGATAGTAACAGTACAGCCAGAAGATAAACAATGTTTAATCTGGTGCAAGTGGGAAATCAAGTATTCAATCGGATACCAGGTATATTACGAATGCCAAAAATGTAAATGCCGTAAAGTAGTAACCGTATCAAAGCTTGACAAGGGAAATATCAGGTTAAACTGGTTAATGGGATTGACTGATATAATAAGAAAATCACCAAAGGAGAAGAAATAATGAAAAGACCAAAATTTATAACTGACAAAATGTTGGAATATCTCGATTCTTTACGTGAATCTGGGACAACTAATATGTTTGGTGCAAGCCCTTATGTTAAAGAAGCATTTCCAATTCTTGACAAAACACAATCAAATGTTGTTTTAAGATATTGGATGGATACATTTTTCGAAACAGAACAGGATGATTTATCAAATAAGGAGAAATAATGGCTGACACGGTATTTGTAAAGGGAATTTTTGTGAAAACAGTTGAAACACAATATGGTGAATTAATCAAGCTCGATGTTGAATTAGAAGGATTCACAGATTTCTTAGTTAATGAGGCCAAGGATTTTATAAAGATAGGAAACAATGGAAAGAAATATCTTAGTTTAGATATTAAAAAAGGTAGAGACAGCGGAAAGTATTATTTGTCTGTTGATACTTGGAGACCGAAGGCAGATGATTGTCATTTTTAATAACAATGGTGGGGTCGACCAGTTTTTACGCTTTTGAAATGGGCGAGGTTATAACTTTTCGAGTGGCCCCACCTAAATTTTCAGTGAAAGGGGTGAATGATGACAACACAAGAGATGGTGGAGATTAGATTGGGGTGTGCTAATAGGCAGACGTGCTTTGGTTGCCCGTTAGAGTTGCCCAAAAATCGAGGAAAGGCTAGAACTTCTCGAAGGCTAAAATGTTTTTTAGACCAACTCATACTCGAACAATCCATATCAGAAGATAGAAGCGCTTTTGTTTTACTAGTTTCAAGATTTGAAGCTATGACTGATATTTTAGACGGTGAAGAAGTTTCTGACTTTATGCTATCTTTCCCAGAAATAAGACAACTCCAAGATTTAAAAGACATGAAGGAAGGTGAATGATGAAATATATTATTACTATGTTACTAGTTTTTGGATTACTATCATTATGTTACGCTGAAGATGTTGTCTACATGATAGCCAAAGACGTAAACGGTAAACAAATTGATAATGCAACCATAGAGGTTAGATCCTGTCACTGTGGGGGTGGTAGTAAACTTGTTGCATCTGTAAAAGCTAGAGAGATTGTAATGTATAAGGGCTGTAATAATAATAATGAATTAGAGTTTATAATTCCAGATGAAAAGCCAGACTTGTCAGGATTTAATAATTGCGAGGAAATAAAATGAAATACTTTATATTATTCATAGTGCTTATAATCACTCTTGGTTTACTACTCGCCATAGAAAGCACTAATGGTAATACGAACACAATGGAGGCCCTTGAATTCCGTATCACACAAGACGAACAACAGATATTAATATTGCAGAAAAAGAATGAAGCATTAACGCACATGGTTAAAGTATTTGATGAAAGATCAACGGCAATATGTAACCATTTCGGAATAAAACTTAAAGAGATAGTTGAGCATAATAACAAAAACTAAACAAGGAGACTAAAATGAAAAAGTATTATGAAAAATGGAAAAGTTTAAATCTCAAAAAAACATTGTGCGGAAGAGAGGCAATGGAGGCTGTAAAACAGGATGGTTATTCATTACGGTATGTTTCCGAACAGACCGAGGCTATTTGTATGGCGGCTGTAAAACAGAATGGTGATTCATTACAGTATGTTTCAGAACAGACCGAGGCTATTTGTATGGCGGCTGTAAAACAGAATGGTTATTCATTACGGTATGTTTCCGAACAGACCGAGGCTATTTGTATGGAGGCTGTAAAACTGGATGGTTGTTCATTACGGTATGTTTACGAACAGATATTTACAAATAATATGGTGTGTGTCGAGGCGAACGGAAAGATTGTTTACATTTCAAAAGAATCCGCTAAAAGTTTAGGTTTATAATCGAACATGAAAGGAAGAAAAATGAACACTAGACATGAAGACATATACATTGATGATTTAGATGATATCATTGAAAGCTTCGGCTCACTTAATGGCCTGAAATTAACAGACTTCACCGTTGCACTAAATCCAAACTCCTCTGAGGATATGCGTATTAAAAACCATTGGGCTGATAGATTTAGAGCAGAAGGAATACCGTTTGTAGTACAGGAAGTTTCAGAAAAGAAATGGATAATGTGGAAAGAAGATAAGACTATCCCAAACAAGGTGCAAACAATGATGGACAATAGAAAGGATATAGTATGAAAATACCAATAATATCAGACATAGTTGAAAGCATTATCAACGTACTTGACAAGGATATTCATATTGGTGAAGTGGAATATATGGGTGTTATTGCAAGGGATATTACCATCAAAAGAGAACGTACAGAAAGTAAAACAAAGGTTGAATTAATTGACCCATTAGATAGTGTTGAGATATTAGCCGGCACTAAACTTTAACAGAATAGGAGAAAGTTATGGCGTATTTATTTCTAAGTATTATTTTTATAACGTTATCATCACTAACGGTATCAAGTTTTAACGAAACCCCAATCTGTTTTTTTTCTGGTCTTTTAGGAGTTATTTTCTTTTTCGCGTTTATTGTAAATTTCGGTAGTGGAGCAGATATATACCCAGAGCTTAAACAACTGAGAATGGAAGCGATGACTTTAAAAAAAGCAAACGACAAAGATTTATATATTGACAGAATGGCAGACTACAACGGAGAACTTGAAAGATGCGAGGTTTACATGGAATCTAAGTTTTTATATTGGTTTTCAGACGGATGTGGGTATAATAAAAAAATATTAGAAATGTTAGAAATGCAATAAAAAACTTAATGCCCCCACTTCTCAACTGAAAAATAATAAAGTTTGGCTAAGGACAGTCTTAATTTCCTTAGCCATTTCTTTTTAGTGTTGTGTTTAATACGTCTTGCAAGATTAACAAGTAACCATTTGTTTGCACGGTGATTGTTGTCTCCGAAACCGAAGTCGTAATCGTGTACCCGTCAACATCTAGTTATATTCAATCCAAAAAAAGAATTGGGCGTGAGTGAAGTTATCCCTGCTTTTCCACAACCATTAGAAATATCAAGCAATTCAGGATAGGACATCATTTTAAATATAGGATCAACCCACATATTACCATATAGAACTCTCATTACCACCTCGCCATTTTATCTCTTACGTCTATATGTGTGAAGGTTTTATACTTTCCCATACCATATTTCCCTGGGAATCTTAAAACTAAATAGTCATAAACTACCTTCGGACTTAAACCACTGATAACAATATCTGAAGCTTTTGAACAAAGATGCTGTGAATCATCCAGACCACCAACAACTTTATTGTGGGCCAAGCACCGGCATCCAGAATTTATCTTCACAACACCGCCGAGTTCTTTTTTTAAGATCTCTAAGATATAAAGAAGTTCGGCATCAACGGTATCAAAACCGCACCCACACTTACAGGCAAACTCATATCTGTTAAAGCCTTTGTCGAATATCTTCATTTGTAGCCACCATTGAAGAGATTGAACCCTTACAGCCAGCGTTTCGATTAAATATCTTAAGCTCTGTTTTAACGCCAGCCATATCTACCCTAACCTCGCTAACAGTCAAAACAACTTCATCAACTTTGTTTATTGTGTAAATAGTAGTATATCCTATTGCACCAATACCAACACCGATCAACGCTACACATCCCCATAATACACCGTAAATCCAACTCAACTTATTACTCAGTTTTCCATGTTGATCGCAAGTTGTCATGATATTCTTTCTGTTAAAGGTTAATTATTAACTGCTAATCTATTAAACCAAGCCTCTGAAGACCAGATAAAACACTATTATACATAAGAATTGCACCTGAATTATTTGGGTGCAGACCATCGGAGGTACAAGTTCCATCTGCCCAAGCTGTCCAGCAAGACTCAAGAGAGGTTCTTATATCTATATATTCAACATCATCTTCAGCACCTGCAAAAGTTACGAGTGCGTCATTTAGGTCATTAAGGTTATTGTTCCACCTTGTTTCCAATGTTGCATTTCCGGGATTAGAATATAGGGCTGGTGAAAGAATTACGGTTGTAATATTAGCACTTACACTTTTAACATGAGTAACAAATGGATCAAAACCATTGGTGACCGTAAATGCTGCGGTTTCACCAAATGTGGTTACATCATTAGTGCCAACCTCCATTATAACAAGATCGCCTGTGCGTGTCGTTGGATTTGGAAACCATTTTTCAATAATCCCTTCGTCTTCAACTCTGGTCAAAATATTTCTATCCGTAATTACATGAGCCGCTGCTGTTCCTCCCCATGCTGAATGGCCAGAATTTCCGAAACCATCCCAAGTATAACCTAGATCATACAAGCGGCTTTCGTGTGTCATTTCTGAAGTAGCTGTTGTCCCATTGTCTCTACCCCATTCACCAACAAAATAAAAACTATTGCCTATTTCCTGTGACAACAGCTTAACCCAAGATGTTGAACTGCCCGTTCCAGACGCAAGACTATCGCCAGTTATTAGTATTCTATTAGGATTTCCTATCATAGAACGACTTATTGTTGACCGTTCTATTGTATTCGCTATACCTAATGACGAGTAAAATAAAATTAATATTGTTAATACGTATTTCATTTCCTATCCTTATTAGTGCTCAGTTATTGTGGCGGTCAATCCATTTTGTGTTACTGAAAGAGTAATAGTCGGAAATAGCACACCGGCAAGATTTGATCCAAATGTTGATGTTAATGTCATACCGCCAGCAAGAGCGGTAAAAGCAATCACAGGTGCTATTGTGCCTGCAGAAACCGCATCCGTTGGGGTTGCCACTTCATCCAAAGTGTACGCCACCGTTCCGCCAAGATTATAGGCCGAGTAAGTAAGCACACCTGTTTCAGATTGTAAAGCTGTTACTACAAAATCAGCAAACTGAGCCACTGTAACTGTATAATTGATCGTTCCGCCTATTGCTCTATCCTCAGTTATTGCAAAATCTAAAACAGATGTTACCGTTGCACTGGTACCTCCCAATGCCTTTGAAGCACTATAATATATTGAATCACCATTTGTTATTGGTTGGGTAAGTAAGGTTAAAGCACCATCTAACTCCCAGACATCCTCTGCTGTGTTAGTTAGCGTATTACCATAATATCCAGTATATTGTGAGGTAGTACCACCAGCCGTTATGTCTCCAGTTGTAGTAATACTTTCAAAATTAGCATCTTCACCAAGTTCTGCATAGGTGTTTTTGCCATCAGGTTCAGGTCTACCTTGCCCTGCGAAACAAACAGAACATAAGAACAATAGAACAATAGTTAAAAATATCTTTTTCATTAGCCCACCTCATAGATGATTATTAACGTCCAACTTGTAATACTTGTGGTCGTGTTGGATATTGTAAAGTAAAGAAATGCGCCAGTCTCACCACTTGGGTTATAGTAATCAACATCAAGATCGGTTGACATGAAGCCTAAATTACAATTCTCATAGCTATAAATAGTTTCGGCACTGGTTATCGTTTGTCCATCTGTCAGACTCAGCCAAACATCACAATCGATACTTTGAGATAAGAAAATAACTCTCTTAATTTTACCGGACTCAGAATATGATCGAAATTTAAAGACTTCATCTGCCGCTCCTGCCACAATACCATCAACTGAATTTAGAACAAAAACCTTGTTTTCATCATCTGTACCTGAAGGATACTCGTTGTCAATTGGTTCTAATGTTGCTGCTGCATATGAATTACTATGAACAAAACATATCAATAAAACCATCATCATAATTACTAATACTAATCTTTTCATCTCTGTTCTCCTTATTATTGTATTATCATTTCAAACCATGTTGACAGGGCAATTTCTAAATTACCACCACTGTCCTGAGTAACAACAACTCTAAACTCGTCGCCCGGTGTAACTTCTAAAACTGCTGTTGCTAAAGAAACGGTGCTTGTACCATCTGCTGCCATAACGCTAGATACTAACCCTTTTAAAGTGCTTGCACTTTCGTGCTGTATATCAACCGTTCGATCTCCTGTTGCATTACTTTCCCATGAGATAAAAGCTTTAATCCTAACTTGTGTTATCCCGGCAGGTACAGTCAATAATGTTGGTGCTGCTGCTGAATAAATAGCGTTTGTATCTCGTACTTCGTTTGTCCATGATAACGCTGTTGGTGTTGCTGTAACAATGTCCTGTTCAGTAACTGCATAAGATACCAATGCACCTCTTACAGTATTACCAGTTTCATTGTTTTGATTTATTGTTTCCGTTCCGGCATCAGTTATGTTGGTAGTGTTGTTTGCGTATGTATTACCAAAAATAGAGTTATTTGTTGAAAGTGCTTCTAATTCTATTGCAGTATCCATATTATATATGTTGTTTCCGTATACTCTACATCTTGTAGCATCAGGGCCTAAGACGATACCTTTTTGAGTACCTCCAGCTGCGGCAGCACCCGTGATTAAGATTTCATTACCAGAGAGTTCTACCTTATTCGCATCAATTCTAATGGCTGTGAAATTATTAGTTGAATCAGAACGTTTAAATATTAGATTGCCCCTTATATGACTAAGATTAGCAGCATCAACCCCATCTGTTCCCAATGCTATTGCCCCTTCAAAACCAGCAATATGATTATCAACAATAGTAATCAAATTACCCGCTGTTGTCGGTGAGACAATTCCAAACGTTACTGGAACGAAATGTGAATCTTTTATAGTTATTCCCTCTGATACACCCTCAATGCTTATAGCTTCATCCATCCAATAGAAATAGTTTCCAATAATCTTTACATCTACCGAATCAGTTAGTTTTAGAGCATGTGTCATACTCTCTCTTGTTGCTGGGCTGCCTTTAAAATAATTAAAAGCAAAGTTAGAAAAATCACCCTCTAACATATAAACGGCAATATCCCAACAAGTCGCATTACTTATACCTGAAAATACACAGCTTCTAACATCTAATTGACCCTTAAGTGCGCCCGTATCTTGACCGCTGAACGTAATAGCTGTTCTTGTGCCGTCTTGGTCAGATTCAAATCCTATATTATAAAATATGAAAGGTTCTTTATCCGTTAATGCTGTATTTGTAATAGTAAAACCGTTAGAGTCTTCACATTTAAAAATAGAGGATTCCGCACCATCACCGTAGACCTTTATTGATTTTCCTGTAATTGTAGTAACGGTATCTTTAACAAATGTACCTGTGCCAGTATACACAACGCCACTATAAGTTATTGAGTCAAAAGCTGCCTGAATTGCCGCCGTATCATCGGTAGTACCGTCACCAGCGCAACCAAATATATAAAGCAATGAATCATATGGTGTTTGTCTAACCCAACAACCTGACCCCACTCCTGTACCCTGTGTGGCTAGAAAAGAGTCCCTGGTTGATATTGAACCGTCAAAAGTACCAATATTGCTTGGATCTATAATAGTTCCACCGTTTGCTGTTCCTTTATTGGCTGTAGCTTGCCATACAAAATTACCACCGCCTATTGGTGTGTCTCCTGCTGTAGCATCAAAGTATCCCAAGACACTGGCAGTATCACCTTCTGACTGCCCCGATATGCTAACCATGTCAAATATATTCTCAATGGAATTAGTAGATAATGCGCTATCATCTTTTGTGCTTGGAACATAATATTTCTGGTCACCGCCTGAGTTTAGAACCGCTAAAGAATAATCACCATCAGTGAATAGACTAACAGGAACTTCCAAATAAACCGGAACACCACCAGCACTTAAACTTATTGGTTGAGATATCGCAACTTCTGTTCCATCTTCCTGCAAAGCTGTTACAGTCTTTTGATTTACAACCACCGTAGGGTCTGTGTCTGGATCACCGATATATAGCTCACCTAATGCGATTGGTCTACCTCTTGTCGGGTCTGGGTAATAACCTATTGGGAATGTTATTTTATTAGCAGCTAATACAGGATAACACCCAGAAACCACAAATAAACAAGCCGTGATAAGTATTAATAATATTCTTTTCATTTCTTTTCCTTTTCTAGTGATTTAGACCCTATTAATGCCCCAAATAATCCGGGGTAATGTTCGGAAACCATTGACTTAATTTTTACAACTTGTGGTGAAACTTTCTGTGCTTGCCTTGCTGAAACACCAGATGTAACAGGTTCAACTATTTTCTTAAGTACTTCCATCAATAAATGACCACCCATTTTACCAGCAACCGCTGTAAGCCCCATCTTGTTAAAGAAATCAAGCATGTATGTTGATGATCCTTTTGGTACAGAACCAGCAGGATATATTAAGTCTGAAGCAATTTTATCAATATTCCTAATAGCCCTTAATGATTCACGGTTATTCCTAAAGATAACATCAAGTTTGTCTTGTCCTATCGCCTCAACTCGTTTCTTAAATTTAGGTGAATTAAATATTGGTACTCCACTTACTTCTTTTGATTGTGTTTTAAAACCAGCTTCCATCAGGTCAAGGATTGTGGTTGATTGTAAAGATGCTAATGCCTTTTTACCATTCTTGCCGGATTTACTCAGAGAATTAACAACCTTTCTAACATCTTCAATCGGTGTTGCCCTAGATGATAATTTATCATATACTTTGGATGCTTCAATAACCTGTACAGCACTGTTTTTCTTTGTGTCTATCAGTTTACCCGTTAAACTTTTAGGGTCAAATTCAGTCTTTAATTGTCTGACCGTTTCTTTTGCTTTTTGTAATGGTTCAATAACATCTTTTTTCAGATCTTTAAAGCCCATCATTGGTTTATCTTTAACGGGTTCTTTCTGTACTTCTTTTTTACTCTCTGCAAATCCTTTGGGGTCTTTATACCTTGTTGCTGTCTTACCCTTTTGTGCTTTGTTCCATGTTTCTGTTAGTTGGGCTTTTGTTTTTAATGCCTTATCAGCCTCTTTTGTATCAATGGTGTAATGTTCTTCACCGCTTGGGAACTCATCATCTATTTCTAACTTATTCTTTTTTACCCTTAATTCCAAAGTATTTTTTCCATAACCTTCAGCCTGTCCAGTGGGCCTATTACTAACAAATAATTCACCCGCATTTTCTTTAGAATAAATTGGTTTTTTACCAAAATCCTCTATTGGGGAGTCAGTTTTATGATAAACCGTAACATACTCACTATCTGGCAACTTATTATTAACAAACTCCTCAGCACTCTTATACTTTCTGGCTTCTTTGGCTAGGGGGTCTTTGGTTTTTATTCTACGGGGTTTACCCTTCAATGGGTCAGTCACATCTTTAGATAATCCAGCCTTTTCAAAAGCACTACCCATTTCATCAACTTCTTTTTGCAATGCTTTCTGAACGGGTCTTGTTATTATTGATACAGCACCAGATGTGTCAGATTTATACAATCTGTTAAGTGCTTGGTCTAAAGATGAATAATTATCGATAGACAATATCTCTGGTTCTATACCCCTTTTAATCATATCTTCAGTGGCATCAATTACACCGTATTCAGCCAAAGTATCCATTACAGCACCGGCCTTGCCGTCAGAGGAACGGTTTAAATCCCTTAGTCTCTTTGCGTCTGGCAAGGTCTCTTTAATATCGTCAATAAATATAGGAACATCTTTATAACCCTTTTCTTTTATATTAGTTGCAGCCAAATCATAAAGCTCTTGTTTCTCACTCCACAACATATCTTTACGACCCTCAAGAGCTTCCTGAACAAGTTGCCCGGATTCCTCTTTAGAAAAACCAACCCCGAAAGAATCATCAAGTTTTTTCTTAATATCTTCAGATTGTTTAAGTTTAAACTGTCTGAATGGTTCTGCGGATGAATCCTCAGATGACTCAAATAATCTCTGTTCTTTAGACAACTGTTTGTAATCTCTTGATATTTCACCCTTTGAAGCACGAACACCAGACTCTTCAAATAGTTTAGCCCTTGCTGTTTGTTCTGTGGCTTCTCTTGGTAATAGTTTCAGGACTTCTTCATCTGGAATACCAGCCGACCTTGTAGCACCGGATATTTCTTTCTTGAGCATCCCGGCATTATCAATTAAATCAGTAACCTTTGCCTTATTTAATATCTTTCTTAAAAATAGTTTTTTAGCAAAAAGAGTACCGCCAAGTTGAAGCATCTCAGGGATTGCAACAGCTAAAGTCTTAACACCTGCACCCAGATAAGGCCCAACTTTAGGGCCACCCACCTCATATGCTGTATCAGCTATTTTGTTAACTGCACCACCTATAACCTCAACGGGTCTTTCCATCATTTTACCAACACTATCAAGAACCTTCTTCCCTGACTCTGATTTAGGCTCATATTCTAAGGCTCCACGAATACCCTCAATTGTCTTCCCAGCCTCATCTGCACCCGAAGTAACAGCCTTGGCAGTTCCAGCAATACCAGCCACACCCTCAGTTAATAGCATATTACCCACCGTTAACCCTGCATCAGCACCGCCTATTAAAGCATCATTAACTGGCATAGCATCATGAAGTTTAGTTTGCTCTTTCATTGACTCGCCTGAAAGCATACCAGAAATAGCCTCTGTTGGGTTGGTACTCATTATTTCCATTAAATAATCAAGCATACCCGGTTTGTCTGATTTTATATTTTCACGTCTATTTAATTCATTAAGTAATAGTTGCTTTCTTTCTGTATCTATAACATAACCCGGCTCACGTGTTTTTGATGGTAAATCGCCAGCAAATTTATCTTGAGACTGCTGTCTAACCTTACCAACCAAATCACCATAATTGTCTGGGTATTTCTCTCCCAACATGGTTGCAAGAGCAGTATCATCAAGATCATTATAATCTGGATATTTAGACCTGAATTTTTCAATTTCTGGTAACATTATCTAATCCCCAATGGGTCGGAAGTTGCTTTCTCTTGTTTAAAATCCCTGTTCTCAGACCTCATTCTTGCCCTTGTTTTATTAAGTTGACCCTGTACACTTTCAACTCTAAAATTTGCGGCCTTTTTAGTTTCTTCAAGTAATTCCATCATACCCTGAACACTTAAGTTTTTATCATGTATAAAACTCCATTTTTCTTGTGCACCTACCGACAATTCAGAAACAGAACCCGTTGAACCCGTTGCAAGTTTACCTATTTCTGATTCAATTTCAGTTAAATACATGTCATATTTAGCCTGAATGGGGCTACCCCTTAGCCTTCCCCTTAATTTTCTTAATGGAATATTAAGTAATCTAGTGTCAAATGTTTTTAAATCCTTTGATAATTCATGGACTTTATCAACTTGTGAATTTAAATTAGTAACAAAACTACCCATTGAACTTAATTGTTTATCAAGAAAATTCAATGAACCTTGGATGGCCTTGGTGTCTGTTATGTCGCCAAGCATAGACATGGCAGCGTCAACAGGACTCATCCCTGATTCAATACCCTTATCAACATATTCTCCGAAACCCTCTTCTCTTAATTGATATGCTGCGCCCCTCGCCACAACTTCTTGTTTTGCCCTTGTTGCTGCCTGCCCACGTCCCAATGATGGAACTTTCCCCGTTTTAGAATAAAGAACACCCAAGAGATCAAGTTGTTTTGGTGTAAATATTAAAGGGCTTTTGTCAACTCCGGTTATAACCTTGTCATACGCTTGCATTATCGGATCATCTTCTGACATGCCAGCATCTATGTATTCTTGTCGCTCATTTATTGATTTTTTTAAAGGAGATGGAGAGTATTCTTTTTTTTCTTTGCCGTCTACACCAATACCACCAGACCTCGCCTTTCTTAATTTCAACATTTTATCTACACCAAACATCTTTGAATATTCAAATTCTACGGCATCCATTACCTTTTTATCATACTTTGCCTTTTCTTCGATATTGCCAGCGGCTTTAGCTTTATCTGCTTGCATAGCATTATTACCAACAACAGCAGTATCTTCAACAGTTCCACCCTCTGTATGGATTACGCCCACAAGTTCAGCTATGGCCGGGGTAGCTTCACCACCCATAAGAATTTTTAGAAGCGCATCACCTCTGGCCTTTTTAGTTTTATCATTTTTAAATTTGTCAACCTTCTTAAATTCATCCACCGCCCAAGGTTCAACAGCCATTGTCTTATATATGTTCTCATAGTTTTCTTCTTCTAAATCTCTCGATAGGTCTTGTCTTATCCCTTGTTTTCTTTGTTCCTCTACCTGTTCTCTTCGAGCGTCTGAACGTTTATTTAAAGTGTCAGCAAAACCAGACAAAGCACCGCCAATATCTGCTGGTTGAATAAAAGGTATATTAGATCTCATTGTGTTACTCCTATAAAAATTATTAACCAAATAAACTCATACCCATCTTAGCGCCACCCATTATTCCACTCATTATTCCCTCAGTTCCAGCCTGTCTTGTCTGGCCCTTCATGAGCGTTCCTGAATATGCAGAATCTCCCATATTACCATATTGTGAGGCTATTGCGTTTGCATTAGAAGGTAAATTAGCTAGCCCCTGCAAGCCTTGCAATTGTTGATCGTATGACTGTAATAATGCTTGATTAGATAATTGTGTATTGTAATCATATAGATTTTCTTGAACGTTACCAGACCTTAAACCACCAGTCATAGAGGCGTTTCGCATTATTGCCTCTTCACCTTCTTTTTGACCGCCCATAATTGCACCATAAAGCGGAGAGTTTCTAGCATCGTCGATTAACCCTTGTTGACCGCCATAATCCTTAGCACCATACTTTTCACCAGCAAGTAAATCGCTTAAAAGTGTTTGTATTTCTGGTGAGCCTTTTAAATTTTGTTTCCAAGTTTCTCCAGCTTGACCAGTTGTGTATTTATCGTGTCCTTGTATCTTGTCAATTAGATCGTTTATATTTGTGTCTTTATCATATTTTCCTGATTGTAAATCTTGTAGAAGGTTATTAAAGTCTGGACTCAGCCGAAGTGCGTTTGAACCGGCCCAATCAAAACCTAAGCTCCCTATAAGTTCATTTGTATCTATTTCAGGTGTTACACTCTCAATTCCATAAACACTGCCAAGTCGATTTAATGCCCCTTCCCTATACTGAGTTGGAACTTCCTCTTGCTGTTTTAAATAATCAATAGCCTGTTGTTCATAAGCCATTTGTCTTTCGGCTGCGTGTTTGGCTGACTTATTAGCCTTGTCTGCTGAGTTTTTAGCGAGTAATCCACCACCTATTGCTCCTATTGCTCCTATTGCTGATTCTGCCATAACAAATCTCCCTCTATCTTCTTTTTAAGAGCTACCAACGCAACGCCCTTTATAAACTTCTTTGTATTATTATCAGAATAATAAACCTGTTTAGGTAGTATATAAATATCGCACTCTCCTATTGTGCCGATTGATCTAAAACCGAACTTCTCGTTTAATTTTTTAATTGAATTAATATTAGTCTTTGCAAATAACATCTCGCACCACCCATAAGTAGAAAATAAAAACTGGGCAAATTCGTGCATTGATATTATTAACATTCTTAAACCTTTTTTGTCGCTTGCCAAATGGCAACTAATTGCATTACCCTGTCTTGCCGTTGAAAACAGTACCTTACAATCTGGGTTATTCCACCTAAAATTAATATGATCTTTGCTTGTGGGTAATCCCATTAAATCACCGCTATATTCATAGAATTTTATCATGTCATTTCCGTTGTTTTGACAGTTCCACCATGATTATAACAAATCCATAAACTTGAATCGTCTGTGTCTGTCCAGAAACAAAACTTGCCAGCTGGGATATCAGTAGTCGTTGGTTCTGTAGCCTGGTTAAAAGTCTTAATACCAAGTCTGCCCTCTTCATCCCATGAATGAAAAGATCCTAACTTGGTTATCTTAATAGTGCTTTCAGTCGGGGGTACAGCGACATTATTTCTTCTCCTCTTTATCCTAATCCAATAATACCCCGTTGCGCCTACTGCGCCTGTAACATCGTTGATGGTCTGGAGTCCCCATGTAGCGTAATTATCACTATCAAATCTAATAGTACCGCTATTCTGAAAACCACTACTGTCGTCAGACGGGGTGAAGGCCGTCCATGTTCCGCCAGCAACAGAGAATGAAAAGGTTGGTCTAATTGTTGTACTAGAATCAATAGAAAGTAATGAATTTATTTCATCAAAAACCGCAGTTGAAGCGATTAAAATAAAGTCATTGTCTGAGGAAAACATTTCAACATTTGTTCCAGAAGAACCGAAAGCAGTTGTAGTATCTCTAAATGTCGATGTAATTGTGACAGAATCACCTGCAAGTTCGTCCGACAAGGTATCTCCGGCTTCTAGTGTTATTACATTGGCGGCGGCTGTTGCTATGGTATAAGTTCCGTTGTTATCTGAATCACCCGTTACCACAATGACCTGTCCAGCTACGAATCCAGCGGCTACAAAACCATTACCACTATCTGTTATAGTATCGGGTCCGGCATCATTAAAGGCTATAGTTGTAGCGGTTATGGTCGCTGAAGTATCTGTTATATATGCCTTCGTTATAGCTGCTGTATCCCCTAAATGTTGATGGATAACCTCAACACCAGCGTGTGTTCCAACTGCAACTGTCTCCATATCTGTATTAGCCGTGTCAGATACAGCAACATCTATGCCGTGTAAATCTCCACCCGTTGCTCCTGCATTATCAATAACCATGTTAATACCAGTACCGGGTGTATCCTCAACAAATCCAGTTGCATCATAATTAAGCCCATATCCTGAAACCCCGCCATAAATACCAGCGTCTATTTCTAAATCAATTCCTGTATGTCCTGCGACCCCTGCGGTTACAACAGCGTGGACAGAGTGATCGTTTTTCCCATGTGGGGAGCTGATCTTAAATGAAGCGTCTTTGTCAATTCCTACGCTCGCGTGGATATCACCATTATCACCAACAAAGAAATTCGGTTGTGGATATACAACAAAAGTCATGGCGTTTGCATCAACAATAGCATCACCGCCAGCAGTAGCCATGCTTACTATTAAGGTCGTTCCGCTTGGTACAGCCACGATTTCGCCAGTTGCCTCGGTATAATCAGGAGTTGATGCTAAAATCTTAATAAATTGCCCAATAAAAGAATCAGTAAAAGAAGCGTGTGAATCCGTGATAGTTTGTGTCAATGCAGTTAGTGTTGCATCGTTATGAAGTACATTTGAATATGTAGCAGTTAAAGCGTTGTTTGATATTTCTAACCCTGCACCATATTTAGCGGATTCGGAAAATAAGCCTTTCATGGCCTTTATATTTCCGTTTGCAAATATATCACCTTCATCATAAAACCCGAACAATGGCGCATCTGTTCCAACAGATATACTTCCTTCAACATTAAGATCATCGGTGATTGTTGTATCTGCATTTATTCCTAGTGTTTGATTAGCCGTAGTTGCGGACATAACACCGTATAAAATAGCACTTGTGATTTCTTCTGCTTGGCTTACTCTTGTATAAGAATCTATTATTAATCGGCTACCAAGTGCGTGTTTTGCACCTGATCTATAACCAAGAAATATATCATGGGATTCATCGGTTAACTCTGCGCCAGAATCTGCGCCCAATAAAACATTATCTGAACCGTGTCTTAAATCTAAGCCAGCACCATTTCCACCAGCTAAATTATAAGCTCCATCGGTTATCTCATAGAGGGTTTTTCTACCTATACCAACATTATAATTCGCTCCAGCTGTTACAATAGTATAGTTTTCACCCGACACAAATATATCAGCATTTAAGGTTAAGTCTCCATCTGCAACAGAATCTACGGTAGTCTCGGTGTCATCCGTTGTGTTTTGGATAACCATATTGCTCTTAACAATACCATTTGTTAAAAAAGCATTAGTTGAATCTATTAAATGACTTGCAGTTGTTCCATCTGCCGTTCCCGAAACTGGAAAATGTCCATACCCTGAATCATATCCGATAAAGGTATTTGCGTTCCCCTGGATAATAGACCCGGATCCATATCCGACATAAGTAGCACGTTGAGTATCTGTTGCAGATTGTCCGACCCCATAACCTATCATTACTGAATTTTCAGTGGTTTCTTGTTGAGTTCCTGCATTCCGTCCGATTATTATATTATTATCAGCAGTTGATAAAGCATTTCCAGTGCTGTAACCCATCAAGACGTTCCCGTTTCCTTCAGTAAGACCACTTCCAGTTCCACCAGCACCGACAACAGTATTAATATTCCCAGTAGTTAAGCTGTCCATAGTAGTCGAAGAACCAACGCTAATATTCCCCGTTGCAACCTGTTGTATATATGCTGAATTTATACTTGAAAATGTTACATTTGCACCAGTGTCTATATCTTGTGGGGTAGATAATGTGACTGTACCATCACCATCATCTGTTACTGTTATCTGATTTGCCGTCCCTGCGATCCAAGCTGATAAAATCGCAATACTTACTAGTTTTTTAGTAGCATCTGAAGAGACTAACGAAGAAGCCGTTAAATCATCTAATGTGGCAGAATCGAATTCAACATCAGCATCAGTGTGGGTATCTTGTGGAGTTGAAAGCGTTATTGTGCCGTCTCCATCGTCTGTGATAGATACTTGATTAGCAGTTCCGCCTACCCAAGCTGATAAGTCCGCAACACTCACAACACCATTACTGGCGTTTGTAGACAGCATTCTTGTCGCTGTCGCATCTGACAAGATAATAGCTTTAGCGTTCAGAATCTCTGTGACTGTATCCCAAAATAGATTGGTGTTATCTTCGACTAAAAAACCACCCGATACGAATGGAATTGAACCATCTGTAAAACCAGTTTCAGTTTCTTCAAGTAGCCTGTCAATTACAACATCAACAGCTTCAGATATAGTTAATAGACTATTAAGGATATTTAAGTAATCCTCGATAAGAGCATCGGGCCAATTAGTTAAGGCTTTCAATTCTACTGCTGAAAGTGCTAACCCTCTTAATTTACTATATGTATCAGCCATGAGTAACCTTCATAGTTCCAAGTGCCATTCTTGCAATAGTCGCACCCCTTAGTTTGCAACCAAAAAAACCACCAATAAAACCAAGTCTCCGAACAATAAAGTTCTTCCCATAATCAAGCGGTTCGCCATACATTTCAAAATATTCAGTACCGTAAGTTAAACCATTATAAGTCAAAGAGACCCCGATCTTTGCGTCAAGTGACGTTGTATGTCCCGGTATTGTTTCTATTTCAATTTTACTTATAGAGGCATTACCAAGGTTTATTAGAGGTGTAAATAGTATCCATTCAACCATATCTTCATAGTGCGTAAATACCGTGTTATCTAAATAACCTAAATAAGAACTTTGCTTATCACCATAAATCCATCTACCAGTTCTAGCCTCAAAAATACCGTTAATCCCCCTGTATGGAGTATCACCACGAACATCTGATTTTAATATTGACCAACCCACATCAACACCGAAAGTCTTTGCTACTGTTTCGTTAAAACAAAGCGTTTCATTTGGTAAGTGAACCAAAACAAAAGCAACATTGTCTTCCATCCTGCTTTCCATCCTCATGTTAAATAGTTCGGGTTCAGAATATTGAGACAGGATTTTATCAACTTCTCTTGAACTTACCTTTTCACTTGATCCTATTCCTAAAACATAAACACCAATAGAACCTTCTTTTCTACCACCTGTTATATAGAAATTGCCCCCTGCTTCACATTTGGCATGAGTAGCAACGATGCCTATCTTTTGCGCTCTTGTCGCAACCCTTGAGAATGCGAAATTATCATTCGCTGCGTTTATAAAATATTCAATAGAGTATCTTCCAAAAACAATAACCTTATTATCTTGTGTCTTGGCAACCGCTATAGATGGATCAGGCATAAATTCAGCAGTTGCAAACTTTAGCGGGTCAATTGCTTCTTCATCTGTTATATCTGTATGGTATATATATTCACCATCAGTTAGAAAATAATATCCATCAACCCAAACACCATCTATCGGAGAACCTAAATCACCATCAGTTACTTGTCTGAATCCGCTTGTAGGATCATATAAAAACATCTTTCCGTCAGTTATTACAGCTTGGGTATTAAAACTATACGGCATAGAGGCTTGATATGAACCAGACACGTCTCCCAAAGTCGTTGAGACACCACCAGTGCTTATTTCTACTAAAGATGTACCAGATACCCTGAAATGCTTCTCAAAGCGGTCATTATAGTTACCAGCTCGATCAACACCGTCACCAGTTCCAAATTTAGTTAATCCCGGATAACAAAGCATATAACCCTGCGCACCAAAGATCTCACGGATAACGCCGTACATATTAACAGGTAAAGCATCTCTGTAATCTGTGTCGGTGCTTGTTTTGTCACCTTTTATTAGATTTAGTGTGGTTATTGGCATTATGTTATATCTATTTCCGTTAATTCAAAGTTTGTAACCCTTGTTAATATTCTTGAATCAGTTGTGGTCATTACTATTTTAACTTCGTTCAGAGTCTTATTATCATCTGTCCCACCTGTTGCCGTTACTGTGTAAGTCACTCTAGGTGTAGTCACTGTTTCAGATGAGATAGTCAAGCCTGAATCCGATGTGATAACGGCACTATCAACGTCTTCACCTTCGTTAAGATAAGATGTAAAATCAAAATAGAAGTCATCAACATCACCAACCACCATTTTAACAGTAGCGCATTCATTTGGGGCTATATCGGCAGTAGAATAAAATAAATCACAATATCCAATACATCTATTTCCACTTCCACGAGGCATTCTTGAAGGATATTGAACCTGTTGTGTGTTGTCAGTGCTTGCAAGTAGGCTATCAAAAGATGAACTCGCTATTAATACCAGTGAAGCTGTGGGTTCTTTTCCGTAATCAGCAAGAAGGCGAAGCATTAAACTAGATTCAAATGCTGTCCAATATTTACGAGGTACATTATGTGGAGTATTTGAGTCTGGGTTTTCTTCGAAGGTGTAACCTGTGCAAATATTAGCTTCAGACCACTCAGCAGCCATACTTTCAAGGCGATTCAGGGCAGTTGTTATCTCTGATGGTGTGGGGTTTCTTGTAATACCAGATACTTGACCCATACTATAGGCAGAATTAATGAAATCAATTTTTAATGTCATAATTAACCCTTAATGGTTTTCTTCTTCTTAATTGGTGCAGTTTTTTTAATCTTTAAAATTGGGCTGGGTTCTACTACAATATCACCAACAATAGGGTCACAATTTACTTTAAAATCAACCTTTTCGGGTTCAACAATTACTTCCTCAACTGGTTTTATTTTGGGTTTATCAACAGTCCAACCTTCCGCAAGATGATCTTGATATTCTACGGGTCTTACTGTGTGCTTATCAATTTTACCATTGATCTCTTTGTACATATATACAGACATTATTTCTCCTTGTTTAAAGTTAAATAGAAGGGGATTTTACACCCCAACCATTATTAAGATATCGCTGCACCAATAGCGTTATAAACCGTGTCAGCATCAGTGTAGGCAACTGTTGTATTTGCCGCATCAAGGGCGGTTGTGTTAAGCGTAAAGGCAGCCGCTGAATTACTAACGGTTACATAACCTAACCTACAATGTGCAGCAGCGACAGCTGGTAGGGCGGCAGCAGCAAGAACAGCTGAACCATAACCCGTTACATTTGCCGGAGCTTCTGTGGAGACTACTGTTCCACCAGAGATAGGAACATCTAAAGCTACCGCACCGAATGTATTCTGTGCAATAACAGTTGTTCCAAGTGCTACACCTGTTGTATCTCCCGCCAAGGTATATCTAATACCATCAACCTGATAATCACAAGCAGCTGTAGCAACAGCAAGTTTAGAACCATCACCAATTGCAAGGGCTGGAAGGGATATAGTACCATCACCCTTAAGTTGTGATCTTATGTCATTTACCAGAGTAGTTATGCTGCTTATTGAACTGGTATGACTTGAACCTGTAGATAGATTGGATTCAGCCAGTGCTTTGGTTGTCGCAATTGCACCATCTGTGCTATTTACGGTTGTGCATTTCTTTGTCATTTTGTTTCTCCTTATTATACTGTTATAACTGGCTGACCCGTTACACCTGTCAATCCAAGAATTATCCAACCAACGGTATCGTCAACATAATACAAAGTACACTGGTCACCAGCCGTATCAAGTACGATTGTTGCGAATCCGGTCATTGTGGCAGGAGTAATTGAAGAAGCCCCCACTGCTGTTGTCATGTATATATTCAGAATCTGACCAGGAACACCGTTTGCTACGCTATTAGCTTCTGCCCCAGCGTTTGTTTTTGTGACCATTGGATGCGTAATGGGTATTGTCAATCCATCTGTTGCTGTTGCCGCCACGACTTTAATTAAGGTATTTGTGTAAGTTGTTGTTAAAGTGTGGTGTAAAAATTCTATACCTGTTGTCTTCATATAATTCCCTTTCTATACTGAGATAACTGGAGGTGCTGAAACACCAGCAGTTCCAAGGATAATCCAGCCAACGGTATCATCAACATACAGTAAAGACACTGAATCTCCGATATCAATAAGAACACAAGTTGCCCAACCAGTAGCGGTTGTGGGTGTCAATGTCATGTCGGCTGCGTCTATTGACTGAAGAACTAAAACCTGTCCTTCTTCACCATTTGGAAGTGTTAAAGTAGTTACTGCACCAGCTGAAGAATCAAGTAAAACGAGTGGATGTGTAAGTAATACGGTTGCAGTTGTAACGGCTAAAACCTGAGTCAATGCTGCACCCGAAGGATAGTCGGTTGTTTTTACATGGTGTCTAAATTCTAAAAATCCTGCTTTCATTTTATTCCCCTTTGTTCAAGCGGGGGCCGAAGCCCCCACAAGGATTAGTATTTAACTGATGATCCACAATTAGATGGGTTACATACTGTTATTCCGTACCATACAAACAATCTGTAAGTCAGAGTAGCAGCCAGAATGTCGCTGGTGTAAAGCATATAAGCCTCAAGACCATTTTTCAGTGTGCCATGGATACAATCATTACCACCAAACGTTTTAAACTTGTCTGCTGGAATTATTCCGCCCATAACTTCTATTGCTGATTTGTCAAAGAACAGATTAACTTTAGGATCGGCTGTGTCGATATTAAGACGAGTGATTGCCGCGCCGGCTGCGATCTGAGAATCAACATTACTGTATGCGCCTTCAACTGTAGTCAAAGAAGTATCAGATGATGCGGGTGCAATCGGTCGTGGAGATATTGTCATATCGGTTCCACCTGAGTCAACATCCAGAACCGTAAATGTCATCAACTCACCAGAACTCTGCTTATCGCTCAGGCCAACAGAATAAACATTGGCTATTGTGATTTTGTCACCAACAATAAAACCAGCATTGGAAACGGTTGTTAAAACTGCTTTACGATAATCATAATTAGTACATACACCAGTTGTAGCGTTTACCGTACCACCTCTTGGAGCGTAAGAAGGTGCGGTTGCACCAACTACCCTTGAAGCATCAGCATCACCAACCATTGACGGTAAAAACGATCCAGTCAATACATTCTTGAAACCACATACGTCATTTGCAACAACTCCTGATTTCCAAGCATCTTCTGGTCTACCCACAATATTCTGACGGGCACCAAGATCAGAGGCAAAAGTCAAGCTGTTACGAGTATTAAGAATCGCAGTTCTCTCAGTAACCTTCCCCTGTCTCTCATCCATCATAGCCTGACATTCGCCAAGAAAATCAAAAGCATTTGTTGAATCATCTCTAACAAACATACTACCCTGAACAGAAATAGCACTTGCAAGGGCTGTGTTCAGTTTAGTGTTCTGCTGGACTGCACCCTCTTTAACGGCTTCCTTAAGATATGAATCATCACGGGCATCATCAATGCGAACCGTGATAACATCATTTGACGGAGTTCCGAGAAGTTTCGGATAAGTTTCCTGAATTATTCCACCAGCCTCACCGGACATATCCCAACCATCAATGGTAGGTCTACGTTGCTGTACATTTGCCCAATAAAAGTTACTGGCATTCTGCATTTTCTTTGCATCAGGTTTGTCCAATTTTACTAAATCTAACATGCTATCTTGTGCATCGGTTGTCTCTATAAACTGACCGAGCATATTTTCTACTATTTTTGCTGTTGTAACTGCCATTTATCTCACCATTCCTCTGTATTTGTACCAGCCTGCCTCGCCTTTTGCTTTATGGTGAACGCTTCTTGTCCTTTTGCTTTATCATATGCTCTTTTAAGGGCATTAGAACTGGCCGAAGTAGAATCACCACCACTTATACTATCAGCAGGGGCGGGGGCGTTACTGGTTCGTTTAGTTGTTTTTTTAACTTTCTCTTTCATTCCTCCAACAAGTATCCCGGCTTCTATCCCAGATGTATCGTTTCTAAGTGACGCTGTGAACTTGTCTAATCTTTCTTTGTTGTTGCCAAGATAAAGGATAACTTTTTCTGAATCTGAACCCATACGATGAATTAAAGTATTAAAAACATGACCACTTTCGTTAGGCATAACAGTTTCTATAGCCTGTCTTATTTTGCTATCAGCATTAATATAAACTTCAGGTTTAATCTTCTGTTGTTTAACAAACGCTTCAGCCCTCAAATTGTGATCGTTAACAGATATTTCCTGTGCCTCTCTTAATCTGTTTTGCTGTTGGTTTTGAGTGTTATCTTGCCTTATTGTGTCTATAATGAGCTGTCTGTTTTGCACCTCATACTCATTTCTGGCAACATTGTAATCTTCATCGCTGTCAAAGTCATTTTCGTTGGGTAGTTTTAAGGCTGGCGCATTAGAAGGTGCTGAACTTTTGAGTCTTTCGTTCTCAACTCTAAGCCGTTCATTCTCAGCGTCTTGATCTGTGCGCTGTTCCTTATTCTTTCCCTTTAGTTTAAGATAAGTAGAAAGAGGCACTGTCTCAGGTTCTTTCGGTTCAACAGTATCGTCAACTTCATCTAAAAATGCTGGCCTGTCCTCTTCGATTGCATTACCGTCTTCCTCCAGTTCAGGTTCTTCAGTTGTTAAATCACCATCGCCGTCAGGCTCTACAATCTCATCCTTAATAACTTCTTCCTCTATCTCTTTTGCTTCTGCTTTCATCATTGTTCCCCTTGATGTTAGGTAGTCTGTGATATGCCTCACAGTAGCTTGCGTTTACCTGTTCGCCTCAGTTATCTAGCTTTACAGTGCTAGGCTGTCTTACGCTTACTCTTCTTCTTAGCCATATTTGGGACATCTCCCAGATATTTCTTCTTTGGTTTCTTTAAGGGTGGATTCTTTTTCTTCTTTGGCATTGTCTGTCCTTTATGCTTGTCCGTATAGTTCAGCCTTGATTGCTTCATCTGACATTCCAGTAATGGGCTCAACAAATTCACTCATTTTAGTTCTGGTTTCCATGTCCTTACTGAACGTATTCATATTGTCCATTTGTATCTTTGCATCTGCTAAAAATGCTTTAATCTGTGCTTCCATTCGTTTAGTCTGTGCCTCAAAACTATCGACCTTATTTGCTGTGTCTTTGTTCTGGAACTCTAACTGCATTTCAACGCCCTTGCGTTTCTGCTCCAATAGTGCGGCTTCACCCTTCATTTTCTCACCCAGACCCATAAGCATTTCCGCTGAAGGTTCTTTCTGTTGGTTCTGAGCCTCTTCAAGTTTGGCTTCTTCTTCTTCATCTTCAGGTTTTCGATATCCCTTCACCAACTGTTCGTTTCTGACCCAGTCTCTAGTATCATCAAAATCTACACCGTCCATCAAAGACATATACTGAAGTAAAAGCATGTCATATTTTGGATCTGCTGGGTTAATACCAGCCATTAACTTCTCTATCCGGTCAAGTGTCTGGTCTTTCTGTGTAGAATAACTTGCTGAAATTGATGAATATACTTTGAATTCTAGGTTGTAAATATCGTTTAATGTTACAAGCTCCCCTGACTCAGCATCGATAATCTGATCCATCATCTTGACTTTTTTACGTGTTCCATTTTTCAGTTCAATATTAGCTTGACGAGGTACGTCATATGTCTCAGCATACATTGAAGCGCAGATTTCACCATCTCTGCGTTTCCCATGTTTCCGGTGTTCCTGATATGTCACGCTCTGTAGGTCAAGTCTTGCCTGAAGTGCTAGAATAGATTTAGTTGATAGGTCAACATCTGCGATGTCTTGTGTTGTACCAGGATTCGCCCCCTCTTCCACCGCTTGCCGTGATAGGTCAATACTTGCTGCTAATGCTGGTGGGAGGGGAGAATCTGGCATTTGTGCAATTGGGCCTTGTAATAGAGGTCTACCATCTGCGCCCTTGCTATTCATCAAAACATAAGGGTAATTATTATCAACACCGCTCACATTATACATATGTTCATAACCCTTAATCTGTTCTTTTGTAAGTACGGGTTTTGCTCTTGGTGATCTGCTTACAATATCAGCCATATAAGAAAAATTGAAATTACGAAGAATCTGCCCATCTATTTTACTTCTGACTACACCTTTCCAAGTTTCTTCACCACCAACAATTGCATGTTCTCCATATATTGGAACTACTGGAATGTGTTCACCGGCTATTATAACGCCTTCACGTTCGCCATCTTTACCAATCTCACCATTTAATATCTCTCTCCCGGATACAATATACTTTCTGACTTCCCAACGATTAATGGTTTTATCACCTTCTATTATCCATCCTTCGTCAATCATGTCATCCATAACGTCTTTAAGATCAGACTCAAACATGGTAGTTTCTTCGCCAACAGGGTTTATCATGTTGAGAATTTTGGTCTTTACTAATTCTTTATGATAGAAAGTAGAAAGATAGAACGTCTTGTCTGAGGTTACCCAATTAAAAGACTGTTCAGGATATGCAAAAGATGAAACATTAAGGGCCTTTATCTCTTCATCTGTTAGATCCTCATCTGTTAACTCTTTATAGACCGATATAAACCCGTCTTCTGTGTATCCTGTTAAATGCGAGGAGTAAAAAGCGTCTGATTTATCAAGAAGTCTTGCGCTTGGATCAAAGAATAGATTATTGTTTGCTTCGTAAATTGGTCTTCGTCTTACCACTTGATTTTTACTGTCATCACGAACAGACTCGTATTTAGTGTAAACCTCCCACGCACCGAATCCGCATACAATCATTTCCTGTTCAGCATTATTAAAGGCTTCGATTGATGTATTGTTGTGACTGTCTGCTCTGTAAATTCCATCTAACAGCTCTGCTGCATCGTCTCTATCTTCGTCAACGGGTTCAAAGTCATTCTGTACAGGATTAGACGTTAAATCACCCTGAACACCCTTCACGGACTTACTGACAAGATCAAACTCACCACGATACCCAAGCTGACACCGATCTTTCATTTTATCAGTCCATTGGGATACGTTGTAAAAATAACTATCTTCTGATGATTTCTCTCTTGTTTCTTTGGGGTATAGGTAGGCTTTGTCGTGTTTCTTCGTGATTTCTTTGTGGGTCAAAGGCATAAGAAACTCCATATTGAATGTATTTCTTATACCATTATACTCCTTTTTGGGATACTGTCAAGTTTTTTATTCCAAAATGGAAGGTTTTTATAACATATCACAAATTGAGGACATAAAAAAAGACCGCCAAATTAATGACAGTCTATTATCTAACAAAGCGTTACACATGGATGCCATAAAGCTTGGCACCAGTGAACTTACACGTTAACTGTAACAATAAAACTAAAGAACTTGGAAACTACACTGGTCTTTACGTTACCCACGGTAAAAGGTACTTGGCCAGGGGCCAGTGAAATTTCCCATCAGGGATAGCTACCCTGTTGATGATAGCCAAGAAAAAGAAAATTGCAAATGAGCAGTAGACCAACTGCTTTATCAAATTGGGTACATTTGCATTTCTTTTCCGTAACTATCACCCAACAACCATTAACTCGGTTGCTGGCGCGTCAGTAATCGTTCAATTATAAGGAAAATCTTATGTTTGAACTTAAACTGACAGTGAGAATTCCTATAGATAGAATATTGCAAGCTGTACAACTTGTGATTTATCTATGGATGCTACTCACTTAAAAATGGTGGGCTGGGTCTATGGCTCGGCCCATCATATTTAATAAAACCCCAGTTAACAAATCGCTACACCTGATTGCCTTCGGCAACACGGTGACCTCACACGTTATGTTTAAAAATAAAATGTAAATAAAAAGAGGGAGGCGTTTCTCCTTCTTATCAGTAAATGATAAACCCTATCTACGGAAAGGAGGCCAATCATGCGTAAGTTTATAACTTACATACTGATAGGAAGGCGCTTGTTAGAGAAAGTCACTGTACTAAGCTGGGTCAAAAATTCGTGTTCTTCACAACAAGAACTTTAATAGGAGTACGGCACCTATCGAAAGAATTTTAACATTCAACAACGGCAATCCTTCATTTTTGGGATTGTATACAACCATCCTTGAATGGTTATATGGCGCCTTCCTCTTCTATTTACATTTCAAAGAACATTAACTTAAATAACTCACAAAGGAGCAAATACATGACAAATGTTGAATTAATAGCAGCATCAATGGTACATGAATGTTTCCTAGTTGCACTTGCGATCAAAGAATTTAAGGATGAACCCTTTAAGTTTGTCTTTGAAGACCAGTATTTTGAAATGATAAAAAAGTCTCAAGCTGATCCTTCTTATACGAAAGAACACTTTAACGCTATGAAGGTAGTCTTTGACAGGATCATTATACGGTTTAAGTGATCTTATATATGACCATGTTGCTTTTTGCATAATTTTAACCTTAAAATCACATAACAAAGCGTTACACATGGATGCCAAAGCTTGGCACCAGTGAACTTACACGTTAGCACTACATAAAATAATAACAAATAATAATGACACTTGATAAGTCCCCATACGAAATAGCTTAATGCCTAGAGGAAAACGGTCTTGAAAAGACACTGTCTTATCTGGCTGACGGCAGCTACGGACAACCATCCGATGAATTTTATCAAGTAGTAAAAACATGGTGTGACAATAAATCTTCATTATCAAATAACCTTAATTCTAAAGAGTCAATTAATTTAGCACGAGAAGCCAATGAAACGGCCAAGCGTTCCAATTCTATAGCATTAGAGGCCAACGTTTTAGCATCTAAGGCAGATTCACGAGCATCTAAGGCTAATATTATAGCCATAATTGCAAGTGCTATTGCACTTACAACATTAACAATCCAAATATGGCCGTATATAAAATCAATAATCTCTATCATATTTGAACCTAACGTTTAAACTGAGTAGATAATTGAGCAGTTCCGCACAAGTGATTTGTTGTATACATAATTAAACCTCAAACAAAAGGAGACATGCGATGCCTAAAAAAAAGATTATTGATGCAAAAGCAGATCCAAAAGGTAACATCACTAAAGTAAAAATAGAAGGCAACACAACATTCACTCCCTTAAAAAAAGCTATCGAGATGGCTGAAAAAGGCCAAATAGATGCCGTTGCGGTTCATCCTAAAAATGCAAAAAGTCATCTACGCACAAGACCAGACAGTAAAGAAAAAAACAATCTTGACTATATGGCTGAAGATAAATAGGTACTCCAACCATCAATCTCAACATCTTTCAGTTTTATACCTCTACTAAAATCGTCTGGATTTTTATAGAGACGCAATATAGCTAGATCTTTTACAATACTTTTTATTGTGTAAACAAAGCACGAAGAACCAATAAATATGTACTTCACAATCAACCTCCTTGTGCTAACCTCTCACTTGAGCCGACTGCTTAAGCAGCACCTCAGTTTATACGTTAATAATAGCATATAAGATAATAATTACAACCCCTTATCTTCCCATTGGTTCAATTGGTCTGGGCATTATATCTGGTTCTTTTTCATTCCCTTCACCGTTATATATAGCATATCTCAGCATCATAATACCAGCTCTTATTGCATCGAGTAAGTCATCACGAACCTTTATAATCTTACCATTCACCCTGTGATATTGTCTTCGTTCATCCATTAGGTCGTGTTGTCCTTTGAATACTCTAAATCTACCCTGTCTTGATCTTGTGTTTATCTGCATTATACCAGCTTCAACAGATATACCACCTTCAAGCCATGTGGCATGTTCCCAAAGCATATTAAAACCAGCGTTTACATAGTGTTGTTTAAGCTGGATAGAATCGTCACGGGCCTTTTCCATGTGTAATCCATCATGAGGCCAAGCAACGGGGTAATTACCAACCCACGACTTGACAGCACCCCAAGCATCATTGGCACTAACACCAACAGCTTTCCATGAATTAGTTACATATATTATATCATTGTCAAGGTCTATTGAAAGTTTAACGAAAGCCTGTGGATGCGCACCACTTCCCATACCACCGAAGTCACAACAAACAATGGTCTTCCAGAAATCAGGTATCTCTATTGGTTCACACTCTATAACGTCATCAGATACATCAAAGATACGACCTTCACCAAGTAGCGGATCACCCTTTGATCTCATGTCTATTTGGCTGGCATCGTATTGTTCCATTAGCCTGTCTTGTTTGTCTTGGGTCATGTGTGGGGCATCAACCCAGCCCTTCTGCAGAAAGAATTGAGAGGGAGAGGGATCATACATAAACTTAATAACCGTGTCCGTCCGGCCATGTTCAGGTGTAAAGGTATATATTATTTTACCACCCCTGCCTTTATCACCATTAATTGTTCTTGTTACTAACTGTGGTCTAATTTTAGGATCTTTAGGATCTTCATCTATATGGCAATGATCTACCTTATCACCCATTAATACATCTTGCCCTTGAGAATATGACCAGAATTGAACTCTCGATATACCACCAGACTTATGTCTAACCCTTACTGTACGCATAGCATTAGACACGCCAGAGATAGACTCCCAATCAACAATTAAGTCTTTTGGTATCAATCCACCCTTAAAACCATTTAGCTTGTCATACTTACCAAACAATGCGGTCTGAAGTAAATCTCTAGTCTTTTCAGTTGATACACCCAGACACCACACGAGGGGAGCATGTTTAAATCTATGACCAGGCCAATTGTCAGGATAGTTACCCATTAAATGAAAAGCATCAATAACTGTACCCACTAAAGTTTTACCTATTTGATTGGCGGCCATTAGGCATGATTCAAACTTTAACAGTGTAGAGGCACAAAATTCAAGCTGCCAATCATAGAACTTATTAAACCAGTAAAGACAAAGATTCTGTTTCCTTTGTATCTCCTTTGCCTCAAGCAATGCAATCTCTTCTAGTTTTTCTTTTTTATTCATTTATTGTCAAGTTTCTCAAAGAATTCTTCTGGTGATATATCTAAAAGCTTCATAAAACCTTCTAAATATTTATGATTGTATATCTTATCTGTAAAAAATAGGTTTCTGTCATGATAACACCCAACAATTAAACATGATCCTTCTATATCATCAACTAATATTATCTTGTCACCACCCATCAGTCACTTATCCCATCTAGCAACATAAACAATATACTCACCCAAACAGGCAAAAATATTATTACAACTGTGTACCATTCCATTATTCACCCACCCGTGGAGCATTGGCATTTAAGGTTTGATTTTCCTTTAGTTTATTATTTCTAACATCCTGTATTAAAAGCAATGAGAAGTAACAGAATTATTACAACTATTTCAAACATCTTCATCCTCCTTATCTCTAAGTTCCTTTAATCTCTGGTCGATTTCTTCAGTTGTCATGTCTGAATATTGGATAGGGCCACCGTCTTTACCCGTAGACTCAACCTCTGTTTTATCTTTGTAGTCGTGATTATTCTTAACATCAAACATTGTAACCGATGGATTACTCAAGCCTTCTAGTCCTCTTTCCATCTTGTTTCTATGTATTTTTATCTTTGCTTTTCTTATAGTGTGAAAGTAGCGGTCAATAAGAGAATAGTTTAATAGTGTTCTTCTGTCTATATCTAGTGTGTCGCACAATCCCTCTACTGTATATGGTATCTGGCTAACAATCTCCACAACCTCTTGTTTTTTCTTATCATATACCTTAATTACCCTTGTGTTGCATGACTCAAAATATTCACTTATTTTGTCTTGTAACTCTCTCTCTGTTTCAAACTTTAAATGTTGGCTACCATTCTCTGGCTGATTAGTAGAAGAAAATTGAGTTTCCTCTTTAGTTTTCTTTGCTGTTTGCTGTTTAGCTGTTAGTTTCATTGGTATTCTCCGCTGTTAGGTTAAGCATATTCATGGTATTCTCATATAATTTCATGCTTTCAAGTAGTAACTTTGTGTTTGGTTTAAACTCACCGCACCAGTCAGTTGGCTCCTTACAATATTCTGTAGCTGGATATCTTCTACACGCTTCATTGTCATAATAGTAGTGACAGTCTTTACATGTTCGTTTCATTCTCTTTTTAACTCCGCCCTTCCATCATAAATTTCTGTAACAGTAAATACCTTGTTACAATCACCAATTGTTATTTTATCACCAACCATTAAAAATGGCCTTGGAGATGGAATAATATCAAGGGGTATTATCAAAGCCCCAAGACCTGCACATGTTGCCTTTATAAAGGATCTCCTGCTTAGTTCCAATTTATTAAACCCTCTCTTATAAATTTTATATATGATTCCACTTACTATAACGTGAATAGCTTTTTATTATTTCTTTTGCAATAAAAACACCAACAAAACAAAGATATATATCAAACAGAACCTCAACTATGCCACCACAATTACACAGTGCAAATAGACCTAATAATAAAAGAATAAGTCCAACAAACATACCATAACATAGATAAAAATACAAGAATATTTGATGTGTTTTACTTTTAAGTTTCATTACTTAACCATTAAAAAATATATATTCATCGGTCACTAAACATTCAATTACTTTATCATCTTCTACTAAACAAACATAAGTTAAGTTTTTTTCTGATTTACCAAACTTAAAAGGGTTTATTTTATGATCTTTAGACATTCCATTCCTCCATCTTAAAATTACTCAGGCTTACTTTCTTTTTCATTTCCACGCTACAAAAAGGACAGATTATAATTGCATCGTAGAAAGTCATATCTGATTTCTCGTAATTGCATTCAGGACAGTAGTATTCGTATATTGGCATTATTTACATTTCCAAAATTTGGGTTTTGTATCTCCTGTTTTTACAATATATGCATTACCATCATTGGGGAAATTTATTACTACTGATTCTAATTTTGTATTTATAATGATATTTCCATAGATTAAACCACAAAGAGGACAAACTTTTGGCTTCTTATACTCCGGCATTAATCTAATTGCAATACACTCTCTGCATTTATTTAGGTGTTTCATTTGTTACCTCATGTATATTTCCTATTACTTCAAACATGCAGTATGTTACATCTAGGCTACTTATCAAAATGCTGCCCGAATAATAAACAATTAAAAAAGCTACTTCGATTTCATCCCACTCAATGTGTCCCTCAACTTCAACTTTAAAAAACTTTTCTTCGTGCCAGTATTTAATCTTATCCCCGTCATATATCTCTTTTCCGTTCTTGTCTTTAAGCCCGGTGTATTGCTCAAACACAAAGCCCTCGGCAATAAAATCAAACGGTATATCCCCCAATATTTCTTCTTTTGAGTTAAAACTTGTCTGGCTTATCAAACAATATAATGGCTCTGTGCCATAAAAATATTTTTCAGATTTAGGACTCCACATCCTAAACTTTATCTCTCTCATATCTTATCCTTTAATAAAAACAGGGCTTCATCTAAAAACTTTTGTTTTGTTACCTCTTTACTTGCTTTTTCTAAACAAACAGCGAGACCGTCTGATCTTTTATGTGTAAATGTGCATATTAATTCATTATTTATTTGTACATTATACTCAAAAATACCCACACAATCTTTTCTTTTTAATTCACCAACATTAATTATTGCAATCATATCTTCTCCTTTAATACATTATAGCTTATTTGTCAAGATTAATCAACCTTTATTGTCCATGTTCTTTTTTTAAGTGACAGGTAGGACATTTCCATTTAACATTATCCATTGTGTCAGATCCTCCCTGACTATGATTAATTATATGTGCTACGTGACCGTGTTCTAGCGTGTTAAAACCATTCAGGGGCCACCATTGACCGCATTCTTGACATTTACCGTCTTCACGTTCAAATACTAGTTTGCGGAATTTAGTATATGCCTTACCTTTTAGGCGGATAGGCTTTGTCTTTGGTGCTGGATATATCAAAACAACGGTCTTTCTACTGGTTGGCTAATTCTGTCTTGTGCCGTGTTAAAATGTTTTAAATTGTCATCTATACCTATAAAATTGCGGTTAAGTTTCTTGCAGGCTATACCAACAGGCCCAGACCCCATATAGCAATCAAGTATTGTTTCATTTTCTTTTGAATAGTTTGTTAATATCCATTCCATAACGCCTACTGGTTTTTGTGTAGGATGCACCCTTTTTTCTTTTTTAACACCAGCTTGCTGCAGCATACCAGCCCACCGATATTTTACAATTCTAACAGCAGATTCAAAAGATGTCCAAGCAAGTTCACAATCAGCAAAGTCACTTTCGCCGTTGTCTTTATTCCAAACTATCCAACAAGGTGAATTATGCAGAAACTCAATAAAATAGTTGCCACCAAATATGATTTGATTCTTTGATATTCTAAACATTTCATTAAAAACTTCTTGTGTGGGTGTTGCTTTATCCCAATCATTCACGCCATAATCTATTTTTCTAGCCACACCACCGCCCTTGCCTTGACTTTGGTTCCCAATATCTATACCATAAGGGGGATCTGTCAATACTAAATCAACAGACTTATCAGGTATGTTCTGCATTTCTTCTAAACAATCACCTAAAATTAACTGCATCATTCCACCCTTTCCGGATCTGGGATTAATTAAGTTTACCCTTAATCCACTCGATTATCATTTCAGTTTTATTCTTATAATATGTTTCCCATTCACAAGGTTTTTTGTCTTGTTCCCATAATCTATAAAGACATCCCCTTATTCTTTCAGATTGTGTTTTCTTATGTAAATCAGAGTCAATCTTTATAATTTCAATGTTTTCATCAGAGTTAAGTGGAACAAAAAAAGCCTTACAATCCACATCATGTAGGTCAAGCATAGCATTTCGCTCTTCTTTTTCAAGCATTGGAGTTGAAAAACTTGCACCAATACTTCCACCTGATCTAGCACTTACACGGCTGATATTAATTTTAACCTCGACTGGTCTTATTTTGCTCATGATCCATCCTTTATTGCTTTGGTTATTAAATCTCTTATGTTGTAAGCTCTTTGTTCATTATCAAGCAACATTTCTTTGGACGTTTTATGAAACCCAATATTCATGCCTTTATAATTTTTGATATACATATCAATCATATCAAGTATCTCAGTGTCTTTGTTTGATAGTTCTTCTAACTTTTTAAATACATTGCAGATCACTTCATTGTCTGCGTTACTTCCACCAATGCAGGGTTCTCCATCTGGATTACATAGAACTCCTTGCAAATCATATATTATCTCTTGTATCTCATTCATCACACCACCTCTTTCCATGTTATTTAATT
>Ga0075116_10000078_pt1 | contig 42482 bp, 56 predicted proteins | sample AntAceMetag02UKC_FD_69786 | JGI IMG/M metagenome (GOLD analysis project Ga0075116, IMG submission 69786) | Saline lake microbial communities from Ace Lake, Antarctica- Antarctic Ace Lake Metagenome 02UKC | ecosystem: Environmental > Aquatic > Non-marine Saline and Alkaline > Saline | place...
TGCGTCTTGCAGGTCTGCGCCTTGCAGGTCTGCGTCTTGCACATCTGCGTCTTGCAGGTCTGCGCCTTGCAGGTCTGCGTCTTGCAGGTTTGCGCATCGCAGGTCTGCGCGTTTTCCCTCATCCCCCACAACCCAGCTTTTGTGGTTATCGAGTATTGCCTGTAATCCTTCTTGTGTTATTTTTTGTTTTTTGCTCATAATCTTATCCTTTCCGGCGAGGGTGAGTTTTCTATCTCATTGGCGTAGAAGTCAGGAGAAAACTCCATCCCTACGTTAAGAGTATAAACCTGCCCATCGAGAGCGACTATCGAAATAAGGTCGTCATCTCCGGGTTCTTTCCATATCTCCCACCCATCGTTGTAATTGAACATGTGTTCGGCTATGGCAACCGCACACCACTTTCTGTCTAACTCCATAGATAGGTCGTAGTCGGATTCAAGGGAGATTTCCGTAGCATCCTTTATGGTTTCGTGTACGTTGGGTCGGAAGTATTTAACTTTCACTTGCGCTCCCCTTTCCGGATGATAGCGATAGCTGTTGCTACGTCTGTGATTTCTTGTTTTGATCTCATACCTGCCCCTTTCTATGGTTAAGTTTCAATATGTTCCATCCCACTCAACATAATTATATCCATCATTGATTCGTACTATGCCAAATTCAGCGGTGTGGATGTGTACCAGTTGGGCACACCAATCTTCACATAATTTCTCTGCATACTGCAATACTTTTTTCCATGCGTCACAGGTAGTCTCCCCTTCAAAATATCCATACTCGGTACACCCTGCCATACGCTTATGTCTATACTTATTCCTACTATGGGTTTTATACAGGTCTATCGGTACTCCAGCACGACGATAACCTATAAACTTAGCCTTCAAGGTTATATTATCCATCTCTGATAAATCTTTTTCTCCATTAAATTCTAACATTTTCAAGAGCCTCTTTACATTTCGAGCATACCCCAGAAAGAGATAAGCCGTTAAAATTTTCTTGATAGACTTCAAAAAACTTCCCACAATCCACACACTTAACCCAGTATAAATTATTGTACATTATTCTTTTCCTTGTACCTTTCGATAATTTTATCGTAATAGTATTGGCATGTAGGACACAATTCAAATCCCACAGGTATGTCATACGCTTCAAATTCTATCCCGCACCCAACACAGGTGGCACGGTATGTTTTTAATTTCCGTAGAAAAATAAAACAAAAGAATCTACTAACCCAGTTAAACATGCTCATACTCCTTTTCTTCTGAATAATAATATTGACAGGTAGGACACATCTTATATTTTTTCCAGATATGTAATTCCTGTGGAGTGAAATCCTCTGAAGAAACTTTGTCCAAAGGAGTTTTCTTTTCGCAATAATTACAATACAAAATATCTCTTGCTATAGTCATTGTTTTCTCCGTTAAGCTTGGGCAGCGGTTGCCGACTATCGGGTTATAGTGGCCGATACACTATCACATACTCTTTGATAACTGGTTTTCGCTCCAGTCCCACGCCAAACACCGTGAAAAGTTCCGACAATACTCACTTGACGTTATCGCCACCCTGCTATTATCTGTTTAAATATTTTGGATTATAAAACTTTCAGTGTCAGGTATCTCAATAACCGTTGTTATATTTTTTACTCCTGCCATCGTCAGAAGACCTTCTGTAGCATAATCCTTTTGGAAGTGTGCAAGGTCTTTGTATTCAGTATACTCATAACAAAAAGCGATAACATCGAGATCAATCTCTTCACCGGTCTCTTGCTCATAGCCCTGCCAGAATTTAAAGAAAGCAGTTAGCCCTTTTGCTGTAAAAGCGTTTGATCTAACTGCTTTGAACGCCTCAAGAAAATCTACTAGATATACTTGCTGTTTCATAATTCTTGTCTCCTATAAAAGTTAAAGTTTAAAAAGTCTTTGATGAGTAGAAAACCTTACATAAGTAAACTTTCCATCCGTAACTCGACATATATTTTGAGTAGACCTATAAAAATCCTCTCTATCATATACCCGTCTACCGTGACCGTATATTTTTTTACCCTCCGTAGCGCAGCGGCCAGCAAGAAAAATCGAAGTTTGCGCCGTACAGGTCTGCGCCTCGCAGATGTGCGCCTTGCAGGTTTGCGTCTTGCAGGTGGTTTGCGCCTTGCAGATGTGCGCCTTGCAGGTCTGCGTCTTGCAGGTTTGCGTCTTGCAGGTCTGCGCCTCGCAGATGTGCGCCTTGCAGGTTTGCGTCTTGCAGGTTTGCGCCTCGCAGGTCTGCGCGTTTTCCCTCATCCCCCATAAGCCAGCTTTTGTGGCTATCGAGTATTCCCTGTAATTCTTTTTGCGTTATTTTTTGCTTTTCACTCATGTTGTCGCCTCCTTAGTTAGTGTTTCCATGTAAAAGTTAGTTGCTTTGTTCACCTATATTATATAATATAATTCGACATTGTCAAGGAGAAACTTTAACCTTTTATAAGAAAAATAAAAATACCTCGATACCAAAACTACTACATTTTTAGCACCGAGGTATTTCACATAAGGAAATTTTTCTCTCCGATAAAATCATCACCCTATTTTTTCTTTGACCATTTCAAATAATTGTTCTGTATCTAAATCCCTTGCTTCCTTATCTATATACTTTTTAACCATATCCTCAAAAGATGTATCTGTGTCTACCTGCAACCTCGACACTTTAGTATAGTTTTTTTCATAGTTGAATACCATGTTTTCAGTATTCAATTGTTTTTTTAATCTCTCTTCATCAATCGGTACAGGTGAGTCTACTCTTACATAATCATTTATAGAGATAATATCACGAGCAGAAGATTCTTCTATTTCATCTTCTTTCAAGACATGAAACATGGGAGCCGTTACTCCAAGCTCTTCTATACTTAGATCATCTAAATTAAGAATGCTGCACCCTCTAGCATCTCCAGCATCCCCAAAAGTGTGTGCTACTAAAGACCCGATACAGTGAATGTTCTTTCCCAGTTTTTGGCGTTTATGATAATGCCCATTTAATACCAGATCAAACTGGGAGAAACTTTTGACACCTAATCCACCTTTCAATTTATGCTCTCCAGACCCTACCTTAGCCCCCTCTATATCAGCATGAGTTACTAAGATATTAACCCCATCTTTATGTGTCTCTATATTCTTTATATCCAAAACTTTACTGTAAGGGACAAAATAAACATATATAGATTTTAGCGGAGAGCCGCATAATTGAATTTCTTCTATTGTATTTGTAACAAGTCGATTATTACTTAAACTGTCATAAGTAGAATATAAAGAAGAAGCAGTAGGATAATCATGGTTCCCTGCCAGCAAAGTTGTACGGCCAGAAAACCCTGTAATTATCTTACACACCTCGTTGAATTCTCGAATATGTAGTCTATCCCTAGTATGGAATAAATCACCTAAAAACCAGACCTCTTCTATTTGCTCATCTTCTGCGTATTTATACACTTCGTTTATTGCATTAAGAATAATCTTAGATCGAGAATTCAACCCGTCTGACAGAGTAGTAGAAAATTGCTTATACGGATACAGATGGGTATCCGAAAACAACATAACCTTGCTCATTCTAATCCTTTCAATTTCTCCTGTACTGCCTGACGAATAAATTCAGATTTAGACATGCCTAACTTTACAGAGGCTTTATCCATCTCTTCTTTCAAATCAGGAGTAATCATATACGAATCTCCTACCATACGTTCCCCGTCAATAGGGGTTCGTCCTAGCTTAGAACTATTTTCATCTGTTTTCATTTTTTGCTCCTTGCAAAAATATACTACAATAAATTAAATTTTTCCTATTTTAGTATAGGTTAAACAATATTTTTATTACAAAACTTACTCAATAATATTTTTTATATTCTTTAAATAATGTTCATCTGCGGTAAAGAAAATAGTCATTTTACGCCTCCGTCTAATAAAATCTCCTTCTCCAAATCTACATTATCAAGCAAAATTTTATCAAATTCATTTGCTCTAAATTTATTCTCTTTATAAGATAACCAACCCCCCGCACGAATCACTATACCTCTCAAAAGAGCCTTTTTAAGCAATTGACTTGCTCTGTCGTACCCTCTATCAAAATATATGTCTACTTCACACTCCCTAAAAGGGGGTGCTACTTTATTTTTTATAACTTTAACCTTTGACGTTATCCCAACAATTTCATTTTTCTCTACTACATTACCCTTCCGGGCCACCCTCAAACCAACAGAAGAATGAAATTTGAAAGGTCTTTCTGCAAGGAACGTATCAGGAGACCCATAACCCACCATGATATTTTGTTTTATCTGATGTATAACAATTAATAAACAATTGGCCTTAACTAAATCAGAAGGAACATGCCTCAGATTAAAAGAGGCTACCCTAGCATGACTACCCACCTCTTTACTTCGAGAGGCTCCTGTGCTATTTTTAGAGGCTTCTATATCCGCATCTATATCAGATTTAGTAGGTGTACCAGAAAAACTGTCCCAAACAATAACTGTAGGTTTATCCTCTCCTTTTTTAGATGTAATGCCATCAGTCAAAGCCTTTATAGCAGCAAACGCTTTTTCTACTGTTTCAGGTTGGATGATAAGAGTTTTACTCAAATCCAAACCCATCTTTTCTGATCTGTCATAACTAAATGCTTCTTCTGTCTCAATGAGAACTGCTCTACCTCCCATCTTCTGACACTCTATGAGTACGTGTATAGCCATAGTAGTCTTACCGGCGGCCTCTTTACCTATGAAGTTCACTAGACGGCATAAGGGGAGTCCTTGACCCCCCAGAGCCTCATCCACCTCAATTGATCCAGTAGAAACATAGGATAAATCTTCAGCCTTATCTGACATTAACATAGCCGATCCAGCCCCAAATTTACTGGTAACAAACTCTACCAGTTTATCTATTGATTCTATGGACATGATTATCCTTTACTTTGTATTACGTTTTTTAGTTTCAAGTATACAAGCATCTCTATCATTTGTGCATCTGACACACATTTTATCGTCATCCTCGTATGAACCAAAACACTTCAATCTTCCTTTAACAGGTTTAACTTTATCTGTCTTAACCTTTTCAGGTTCAGCCTTACCAGACAAGGACTCTCCAATTTGCGGGGGGGCATCTTTTACTTCCCCGTCTTCTACATCTTCCACTGCTTCACTAATAGGAGCAGTTTGAAGCACTGTATCCACAGTGGCCGCTTTTTCAGGAGAATCACCCATAAGATTTATTATGTCCAAATCTTCACCATCATACAAGGCTTTCTGTTGGTCATAATTAAACTTAAACACTTGGTTAGACAGATCATGGAGGTCATTCAAATAACCTTTACCTGTAATAGGATAAGGAGTCCTAGCGGGTGTAACCGTATATTTAGGCCAATCACCTTTCATAATCTTGTTTATAATGATGGGGACACCTGTCTCTACGTTAGTAATATCCCCCCAATCCCCAGAAAAAAGAGAAATCAGACCATCAAAAATCGTAGCACAAGGATTAAACATCTGAACACCAGCGGCCTCGTCATCCAAATCTACAAGGTTCACATAGATAAGTGGAGACTTCTTTATTTTGTTTGCCAATTCTTTATTGGATTCTAACAATTCTTCACAGAGTTCGCAGTAAAAACAAGGTTTACCTTCACTCTGGGTACATGCAACTGGCAAACTTCTCTCGCCCTGTGTCCAATGCACATCTACTGAATACCAGAAAAACTTTTCATCTTTTTTCCACGGAGGCATAATCCTCACCCTGTTATCTCCTATCTTCGGTTTCCATCTACCACCAGATTTCCTTTTTTCATACACCTTTTTGACCGAATCAACATCTGTTATACCGTAACTCATGTGTTATCCTCCGTTAATTAAATGGTTAAATTTTATAATTATTTCATATCAATTATGAAAATTCTATTAACCTTGCCCGTTGCCTGAAGCCTTTTCATAATTGATTGCATCTCTCAATTTACCTTCTTTCAACGTCAAATGTACAATAGATGACAGCATATCCTTCCTCATCCAATAAGCCTTTTCTACTGCTGTTAATACGCCTACTTTTTTCTTCCAGTCTATTACTTCACCTTTTTTCTCTTGAAGTTTTATATCCCGTAAAACCGTCTGTTTTACTATTGTTTCTGTTACACTTCCTCCAGCAGCTTTTAATTCTATTCTTTTTAGTTTATCAAGTTCTGCAAACAATACATCTAACTCAAATTTTTTAGTCTCTAACTCTGCTTTTGTTTCTTCTAACATGGCCGCATAATACACATATTTAGAAGATTGTTCTGCTACTTCTTCAGAAAGATTGTTCCTATCTATCCGTAAATCTAAGCTCAACTCTGTAACTGTCTTAATTTTCTCTTCAGGCTTCATGTGATAGTCTCCATTTTCAAAAGGTATCCTATATTATATGATATAATAATAGGAAAGTCAAGGGGTTTTTTAAATACTATTATTCTATTTTCATCCTCTCTAAAATCTTTTCGGTTTCACTCTCATCACCCCAGAATCTTCCAGCAGAGAAATCTACGGGAAAAACCTTATTAGATAACTCTGGTACAGGTGTTTCCATCTCTTCAATTAATATCTTTGAAGCAAGTACAATCTCATCCTCTGGGGATTCACAATAAATAGCATCATGGTGGGATATTATAATATTAGTCCTCATACCCTGATACCTTTTATGTAAACGAATAAATACCGAATTACATAAATCACCACCAGCAGATTGAATAATAGCATTAAATCCCTGCCTGACAGACTCTTCTCTCTGAATAGCCATAGTCTCCCTAACCCTATCACCATAGAAAGTTCGTATGAAAGCATCTGTCAATGCCCCCAAATTACCTAGTCTCCGTCTCCTACCCCATACAGTTTCAATGAACCTCATTTTTTTCATCTCTGCTACTTTTTCATCTCTCCACTTTTTGAAGCCTTTGAACGATTCAAAATACCCATCTAAATATGCTTGAGCAACTTCAACAGTCATACCATATTCATCAGAAATACTCTTTGCACCTCTCAAATAGTTTGCTCCAAAGACTACTCCTTTAGCATTCTTTCTTTCTTCGTCTGTTATTTCTTTCTCTTCCTTACCTAAAATATCAGCCGCCACCATCCTATGTATATCTAAACCCTCTTCAAAATAGGAATTAAGTTTTTTATCTCCTGATAATACCGCCGCGATCCGTACCTCTAACTGTTTCCAGTCAGCCCCCATCAAATACATCCCATCAAGTACAGATATTATAGATCGCATGTTCTTTTTAATATTATGTATAGCAGGTTTACGACAAGCCAATCTCCCTGTTACTGTCCCATCCACACGCCAGTCTGGGTGTACTTTCATATTTTCATCTGCATGTTTAAGAATACCCGTCTTACCATCCGACCCTTTAAGGTAATCACTCCGCTCTTTAGCTAGACTTTTATACTCTATCAAGAATTCTATAATAGGATGCTTGCCCTCAAGAAAGGCTAAAACCTCCTTATCTGTAGATTTACTCCCAGTTTTAGTTTTTTTAATAGAGGGTAATTTAAACTCAGTAAAGAGTATTTCTACCAATTGCTTAGGGGAATTAGGATTAAATTTTCTGCCTACAATACCAATCATCTTATTTACTAACTCTTCTATTTCAATATTATGAGTATCCTGCATCTCATCAAGGGCCGCAACACCTAATTGAATACCCCCCAAAGATATACTCATTATGACTTCTGACAACGGTATAACTATCTTTTGATGGAGTTCAAATAATCTGCCCTCTTTCAAAGCTGCATCTTTCAAAATCTTTGCTACCCTATACGTAGCATCCGCATCTTGTGCGCCGTACAGCCACAGAGCATCCTCTGGAACATTTTGATACCCCTGCTTCGCTTCGGGGAACCTATCCTTTAAATCTTTGAAAGGAGACATCTCAGTATATTTATTAGTCAAATATTCCAGACTCTTATGCTCTTCTTCTTGTATCTGATGATGCAAATATTGAGTGTCCAACTCTGTATTATTGACTTCTATCCCTAAATTACAGCGCAATATAGACCTATCAAACATACTATTATGTGCAACTTTAGGTGTAGCCCCCCCAAGAAAATCTTTTAATAAGGCTATAACCTTTACTTTGTTCTCCTCTGACCAGACCTCCCTACACTTGAATCCGTATAAGGGCACTGTCCAGCCATAGCCCACCCTATTTGAAAATTGGATAGAGATTATAGTATCATTACGCACATCCAAACCTGTTGTCTCTGTGTCATACGATACAAAATCAGAAGATGTTTTCAGGTACTCCATCAAACTTTCAACACCAGCCAAAGTCAAAACACTGTTATAGGAACATCTACTATTCAACTTTGCACAATAACCTAAATAATCATTGAACTTAGATGCTTTTACCGCCCGCTTTAAGTCTTTCAATAAGATAGGTAAATCAACCCAATGAGTTAAAATATATGCAGGGTGGTACGTGGGAATGAAAACTATCCCCGGAAATTCCTCCGACTCCTGTATAAGACTTCGTATTTTATCTATCTTACTTGATCGTTTTAATACAGATTGAACAGCAGGATTACCCAATAACACAACCACTTTGGGCTTCAAATCCTTTATCTCTTTTACTATATGCTTGCGGCAAGCAGTAATCTGCGCCCCAGTAACCTTATTGTCTTTGGTATTAGATTTACATTTTACAGCATTAGTCACATAAATAGACCGCCTTGCTATGCCTACTTTAGTAAGACAATGATCCAATAATTTACCTGCATCTCCAATGAAGGGTTTTCCTTTCAAATCCTCTAAAAATCTAGGGAAATCCCCTACAATCATTATCCCACTAGACAGAGAACCTTCGCCCTTCAAACAATTAGTCTTTACTGTTTTATGTAATATACAATCTGTACAGGTCAATTAAAGTCTCCAATCAGTTAATTATCCTAACTCATCTTCTAATTTATCAAAAAAATTCTCACCAAGCCAAGCAAGATCACTTTCCATTTTATCGTCTAACATGATAAAACCTTTTTCTACATTCTTGCCCGCAATTAAAGTGATCAAAACATTATCACAATCTTTAGTGTCCCCTGCCACAATCTCAAATAGGACAGATGGTAATTTACTTCTTCCATACTCAAAGACCACCTTGCAAGCACTAAATTTACCTGCTACTTTATCTTTGAGGGTTTCAAGGACTTCTGCCATAAACTTTGTCTTAAATTTAAAAAAAGGTTCTCTTAAATGATTCTGCATAACTTTCTCCCTAATAAAAAATATACTTATACCTTCCTATCAAAACTGCCCATCTTCCCAAAAACAGAATACCAAACCCACCAAAGGAAGCCTACGGTCTCTACTGTCTCTTTCCTTATTACCTTCTGCATACCCTTTCCATTACAAGCTAGACAAATACCCTGAAACAAAAAAGCCTCCATAACATTTCTAGGAATCTTACCTTCAAAATCCGACTTAACATGACGCAAATCTTTTCCTGTGCCTGAGCAGACATTACACTTAATCCACTCTTCAGTTTTATGTATCCGTCTCACTATACGACCTCCTTGTTTAATGTATCTGATAATTTATAATAAAAACTTCTTCCATCCCTTTTAATCTTTATTACCCCCTCAGACTTCAAATCCTGCAAAATCTGAGAAAGAGTCGTACCCTTCTTTCCAGTCCTTTCTTGATAATATAAAATAATTTCCTTCTTACTTTTCCAATCCATAGAAATACATTCTAAAATAATATCTTTATTGCTCTGTCCCACTTTTCCTTTATACATCTTCACAACACCTTTAGGAGAAAAACTACAAACATACTCACAAGAACTGTTTTCCTCACAGTGGATACACGCCTTTACCTCCGCAGAATATAATTTTCCAAAACAAGGTAAATTACTTTTCATCTTGCCCCTCCGAATAAATATCATAGAGTTCTGTTTTAACTTCTCTCCATAAATAAATCCTAATATCCCTGTACTCTACTGTTAAATTTTCAAAGAATCTTTGGGGATGAAAAACCGTATCACGACATTTCAAATATTCCTCCAATAATTCAAAGGCCATAGGAGATAACCGCTTTCTCAATACCCATAAAATATCATTAAAATCTATATCATTCAAGCCATCTAAATCACCTCTGCCCCTAAAAGCATCAAACTCATACCCTTTACATTGAGAAACATTTTTATACTCTTTATAAATATAATCAACCATAGAATTCCGTATTAGTAATATGCACCAAGTAGAAATATTAGCACCATTACTTTTTTCAACTACATACGTATCAAACCCTCTCACCATTGATAAATAACCTATGTTTATCAAATCCATAAAAGCCACAAAAGGGAATTTTTTGGACAGTACATTAGACATTTTTTTTACTGAAAACATTATATCTTTAGTTATTTCATTGTAACTATTCAACCTATTCACACTCCTCGAAACGCATAAAATCACCATTGAAATAGAGTACCGTACTACCACCCGAAGACCTACGAGCTTTTAAAATCTGTATCAATGTCCTCGACTCAAAGGTTTGTTGCGTACCATCATAATCTTCTTCAGAAACCGTCTTACTTGTTCCTACAGGCTTTCTGTAAATACCTAGCATAGTATCACAAATTGACGCTAATAAGCCACTATCCCGTGCATCAAACATAGTCAATTTAGATGTCAAAGAAACTTTTCTAGGCTGTACTATCACAATAATTACGATCCCTAATTCAGCCGCCAACAATTTAAAAGATTGAGCAGCCATACCTACCTCAGCCGTAATATTATCCGCTGAATGACAAAGGAAATGGAGATGGTCAAAAACCACTACTTTAACCCCGTATCTCTGTACCGCTTGTCTAATATTATCCATTACTATTTCTAATGTATTTACACTACCTACGCCCGCAAAATATAAGGGCCAGTTATACATAGCCCCTTTTGTCAAAATAATATCTTCTAATCGTATATCTTTTTCTGATACATTTCTATGATTAGAAACAACACGACTAAGTAATTCAGGTACAGACATCTCAAGACAGTAAAAAAAGCAAGGCACAGACTTCTTAGCCAACTCATAAACAATGTTAAGAGTAAACGCAGTCTTTCCCATCGACGCAGGTGCAAGTATCATTAAAAGATTTCCTGCATCCATTCCTCGTACAAGTCTATTCAATTTAGGCCACGGCAGATCAAAAGAAGTAGATATTCCCTCCCCCACTGTTCTATCTTCTATCAACCAGTCAAATGCTTGCAAAGGAGGCATTATAGTTAGTTTACCCGCAAGAGGAGTTTCTTCTATAATCGCTTCTAATTCTGGTTGACCATACTTCATAAAAAAATCTGTAACATCATTAGTAGGCAATTTTATATTATAACACCTACCTGCATCCAACCTCTTTATCGCTTCCCTCGCCCCTGCCCGTCCTGCTACATCCATATCATACAACAGATATATTTTTTCCATAGAAGCCAATTCATCATAGGAAATAGCAGAAAAACTATTCGCACCCGTAGGAACAGATACCACAGGATAATACCCATTTTGAGACAACACTATTGCATCTAACTCGCCCTCAGTAATATAAACCTTTTTCTGGCCCTTCAAAGCATCTGCATTAAACAGAGGTTTAGAATGCCCTGTAACCAATGTAAATTTTTTATCCATAGGGGGGAGGGCACGAGATTTAATATTTACAGTGGCCCCTCCTCTGAAATAAGGCATTGTAAGCCATTCTCGACTTCCTTCTTTTTTTAGCCCTAATCTAAATTTCCTAATAGATTCTATTGATATGCCTCTATCCAACAACCACTTTAAAGTTTTATCATCTTGCATCAAAGCATCATAATAACCCAATACCAATTCATCAGGTATAGTTATATCCTCCTCTGCCGTTTCCCCAAGCAAAGAAGATACCGACTCTACCTTAGATAGATCACCTAAATCTTTTTTAAGGGTATACAGATTACCGTGCCTTAAACATTTCTTACAGTCCCATAATCCTTTATCTCTACTTATAAAAAAGTGCCAACTATCATCACCACATACAGGACAATCTTTCACACAATACTGCTCTCCTGATGATACAGGCTTATATGGAAATTTCTTTTGAACAAGATATTGCTCAACAGAATTGGTTTTATTCGGCATTGTTTATCCTTGTTATAGAGGTGCAATTTCTAATTCTACTTCTTTCATAATTTCCGAGAGGACACTCGATGGCGTGCTATTAATAGATAAACCTTTCTCTTTCAACTTTTCCTTTACCATCTTATCTATTATCTTCCTCCTTGCCAGTTTTTTATCCTGTAAATCTTTTACTTGTTGTTCTCTGTCTGCCCACTTAGAGCTTTGAGGATTATTAAATTTAATTGGTTTAATCCTACCACTTAATTGTTCTTCTCTAAGTCCTTTGATTATTCCTATAGCGTACCTTTCATTTTTATTCTCCAAATAATGTCCCATATCAATATACTTTTTTAATCCTTCAATCACAACATCAGCAGGGTATGTAGAGTATGCTTTCAGTTGAACCAGTTTAACCGAATCAGCAATGGCCTGTTTCTTCCGTAGAGTAGCAAAGCACTCAAAGGCTTTGTTTATAGTCCTCCTTTGGTCTATATAGTACCTCGACATCAGACGTTCTATCTCTTCTGGCTCTGATACCGATTCATCCCCATAATAACTATCTAAAATATTCCATTCACCTAATACCAGAACCTTCCTTTTTCCACAAATTACCCTATCCAAATACCCTTTTTCTATGAGTTCAAAAATACTGTCCTCTTCTCCATCCAAAATCCTATCAATATAAACAATAAGATTTTCTCCATCAATGGTTACATACCGAGTGCTTTCCTGTAACCTCTTGTAAACAATTCGAGATTTTAAGGATAAATCAAGCATTTATTTTCCCCTCGCTTTCCCCGCCCTCGGCGGCATACTGGCGGGCTGCTATGATTGCTTCCTCTCTTTGCTGATGCAATTCAGCATTAGTCAATATCCCGATTCGCCCATCATTAAATTCTATCCGACACCAAGAATTAGGTATGTTGGCCATACACCCATACCGAAATAGGGTTTGCTCGTGCCCACGCTTCATCTCCACCACGCGCAACTCCGAGGGCTGGGGCACTTCATCTATAATCACAGAACCACCACCCGGAGAATATTTTATGCTCTTAAACACCCATTCATCACTCATTATTCGGCCTCCTTTCCGGCAAGTTCCTTGCGGGCCTCGTCTTTCTTCATCAGCTTCATTGCCAGCGCAAACAGCGCGCCGTGATGGGTGTAATGCTCTCCGTTTATCCCCACCCAAATATTTCGGCTTATATGACTATCACCATAATCTAATTTAATACACCACCTTCCCCTAGAAAATTTCAAATCAAATACTGCTGAGGGTGTTTGTGCCATACACCACCGCTCAATGCCTATGCGTAGTATACGCACATTCATGGCGGTGTCGATTGCAAGGTCGGGGACTTCATAGTTCAGCGACCCCTTTTTATTGTACCAGTGCCCGTCTCTTAAATCTGTCCCACTACCTATCACGCCGTCAAAGTCATATTCCTCCGGGTTGTAGATAAACTGAAACACATCTATTTCCGTCATTCGCTCCCACAACGTCACGTAATCAGGCTTTTTGGGTTCAGTCATTGCTGCCCTCCTGTTATGTTTCGATTACGGTTTTGGGTAAAAAACCACTATTGCGCTGGGAAATGGCGCGCTATTTTTAGACCCGCCAAACTTTAATCGGCCACGGATTAAATGCACATCGCCCTCAGAACAAACATCATGCCACCATTGCGTATCTGTCCTTGCTGGTACAAGACAAACTACAAGTGCCCCCTTCCGCGACTCAAAATACGCCTTGTCAATCCACTGACTGATTTCCCGTCCATACGGGGGATTCATCCAACACCGTTCACCCGTCCATGATTGCGCTAATCCATCTTGTTCTGGGGTGAAAAACCGTTTGCACTTCGCGTTTGATGGTAGTGCGCACACGTCGAGAGTGAATCCGAAAGCGAGGTTTAATTGATCAAATAAGTCTTGAGGGCTTCCCCACTCCGTTGTGGTTGATTTGTTTATGTAGGCTCTACTCATTGTCTGGCCTCCTCGAATTTACGCTTGCATTCTTCGGAACAAAATATGCGATACCCGCCAAAATTTATCTCACCCAAAACAAAGGGTTTGCAAATTCGCAAACTAGCCCCACACTCCTGACAACTCTCAAGATCAAATGGCTTCCCAATTAAATCCCTCAAGCAGTCTGATATTGTAGGTGATGATGGGCCGTCATCGGTAATGCCATCGCCCTCATATGGGATAGGCTGTCTGATGTGTACAGCATATTTAAGCTCAGAGGCATATTCACGCGCTGTTATGAAAACATAATAGCAGCAATCCGATTGAAGGCTATCAAGCCAGTCGTTAATTGCTTTCCATAATTCGCGTTCAGTCATGCTTTGACTCCTTTTTGTATTTCTTCATCTGCACGAATAATAATTTTATCCAACAAATACTTAAAACATTTTGTTCTTTCCCACTCACCTACTCGTCCTACACATGCACCAGTAGACGGAGCAAATGGGCAAGTATTACACCCATCACGAGTAAGATAGTCCATAAGATTTTCTACAACTTTGTGTAACACAGCCGTCTTATAGTCCATCTCTGATATAATTTTTATCACCTCTATGGACGCACTTGTATGTAAATCATTCGATCCTGTATGGAATATTTTAGTGCATTTTTGTACTCGTTTCAACTCTACAATCTCTGCATTTCTTAATTCTAAGGTATATAGCAAGTCTTCCCCTACATCGGCTACTGCATCCCGAAAATTATAAACACCTTTATACTTCTTCAACTCCGCTATCTGTTCTTCTGTAATTTCATTCATTTTTTTGTCTCTAGTAAAAGGTTTTTGTTTCTTACTCTTATATTATATAATATAATTCGACATTGTCAAGGAGAAACTTTAACCTTTTTTAGTAGTTTTTCAGGGGGCCATAGTTTTTGTCTCCTGAGTTTGTGTTAATATATTTAGGAAAGTTTTTCACAAATATCAACCATCCTTTTTCGCAACCATAGTTCTAATCTAGCTTTGATTTTTGAGGCCTGGTTTGATCCAACACTGGTTGAGCTACTGTCCCATACTGGGCAATCATGAAGTATGCGATGGGTTAATCGTTCTATTTCTTTTTGAAAAATTACAATAACATCGTCTATCGTTTTTGCCTTAAGAAAACCTGACATAATTTCTATTTCAAAAATTTTAGAGGTCGCGGTGGCAAGATCTTCCATATAATTAAAATTCAAAGCCATCATGGGGTCTTCTTTTATTGTTATCATACGTTTTTGGATTATTTCTTCGTTTTGTTTTTTGTAAGATTCCAGATCGGTGATAATTTTGTTTTTGATTTCTGTTTTGTTCATTTTTTTGTCTCCTTAGTTTGTATACTTTTTAGTTCCTAATTTTATAACAACACAAATTAATCTTCTCTATTTCCAAAAAAATATAGCCGAGGTGGGACTCGAACCCACACGAGATTACTCTCACAAGATTTTAAGTCTTGAGCGTCTACCTATTTCGCCACTCAGCCAAGTTTAAATTACAGAAAAATATACCTAGCAGGACTCCCACTTAATGTAGTGTAATCCTTCAACCGTTTTTTAGTGTGATTTATAAGAATGTAATGATTTACATCATCAAAATCATATACCCTCAAATCCTTCCCTGCTTTCCTCATACCTCTGCCGACCCTCTGGATATTTTTTATAGTAGATTTTCCTCCTCCTGCCAACACAAGAGCATCCACTTCTGGTATATCCACCCCCTCATCGAAGATCGGAGATGTTATCAAAATACTAATTTCTCCAGATTGTAATTTTTTGGTTACCTCTTCTCGCCTTACTTTATCATCTTTACCCCAAATAAAATCATGAGAATTATCTGCACCTAAATGCTTTTTCAATAAATCATTCAAGATACTTCCATGCCCTACCTGATTTACAAAGACCAAAGTCTTCCTTTCCTCTTCTAAACAGGTTTTACACACAGACAATATAGCATTGTTCCTATCAGTATTATTTATTATTCCCGTAGAATACACTGTATGCCAATCTTTCAACCATGTAGGCAACACAACAGAATCTTCGTACTGAACAAAAACAATAGAAGGTTTTGAAAAAACTTCTCCGTTTACATCATCTTTAAGCCCATAAGTATAAAGCAACTCACCTGTTACACCTACCAACATCTTATTGGAACCATCGTCCCTAGACAGCGGAGTAGCAGAACAACCAAATCTATATGGTGCATTACACGCCATAGCTATACCATACCAAGTAGACGACGGAGCATGATGAGCCTCGTCTATCATTAAAACCTGTGTCTTATCCAACAATGCTTGTACTTTTTCCTTTTTACTCTTAGAAGATAAAGTCTGCACCATACAAATAGTTATCTCTTCCTCTTTCCATTCTCCACCACCAACCTTACCTATTTTATGATAGGGGAGCCTGTCTTGGAATCTTTTATGGGTCTGGTGCATCAAATCCAGTGAATGTGTCAACCAGATCGTAGGTAAATCTATTGAAGCAGTTAAAGCTATCATTACTTCTGTCTTTCCGCTTCCCGGAGGCATCTGAAAAATGCCCCTCTTGCCCTCTAAGCCCGCGCTGACGGCCCCCAATTGATAATCCCTTAACTCTACCCCTTGAAGGTCTACAGGAGTACTAATCAAATCCTTTACACAAGTCTCATCTATAACTAAGTAAGGTTGATTATGTGCTATTAATATCTGCTTTACCTTCTCTAACAACCCCGTAGGAAAATATAAAGTGTCCTCTACTACCGTATAAAGATGAATTGTATGCACTACTTTATATTTAAGCATAGGATTATAGACAGATTTTTCCCACGAAAGTTCTTTCAATACCTCTTTCATAGTCGGCAGAGTATCACCAGACAGCCAGAAAGACATATCAGAGATACAGCTTTTAGCAGGGTAAATTGTTAATGTTAATTCTTTATTCATTATCTTTCTTTGAAGAAATATATGCCTGCAAAGTAGCCTTTACATCTTTTAATTTAAGTGTCTTATTAAACACTTTATCGGAGACATTTGCAATTCCATCCTCTTCTAGCTTACTAAAAACATTCGTTACCAAAATTATAAGATTATTGTGCTGAGATTCCATCCTACGAGCAACAATAGTATCCCCCTTTTCTTCTTGTTGTACACAAGTATTCGATCTTTTTCTTGCCGTCTTAACCAAAAAAGCAATGCACATACCAATATTTTCTGCATCAAAGGGATAAATCTTTACACTACTCCTACCCCTAATAGCTGCAACACCTGACTCATCATACAAATCATACTTCTTATTCTTGCCTACAAAAATAGCAACAGGCAAATGCCCTTTGATAATACTCTTCCCACGTTTCTTCCAACCGAAAATAGTGTCCAGATTCTCTGGAATATCTTTTCTACTTCTGTAATTTTGCATTAGTGCCCCTCCTTAATTTAAGATACAAGAACAACGAGAACAACGAGAGGAATCATGGTACTTTTCTGTGAGAAGACCTGCAACCTCTTGTAGTTTGGGCATCTCTTCAGTATTAGCAAACGATGTGATAATGTTCATTAAATCATAAGAGGTAATATCTCCATCAGGCAATGACGGGATATGTTCTACCATATCAGTTATCAAACCTTTTCGGATACCACCATCTCGTCCCATCCGTATCATAGACTGTTCAGGATTCTCTTCTACATGATTATCCAAATCAAAGAATTTATTCAACAGCTCAGGCGACCTCTTATTAACAATCTCCATAACCAAATTCTTGAGAACTTCTTTGACTTCAGTAAAATCTGAAATCTGTCTAGGGACACCGTATGAAAGCGTTTTCATCCCAGTGGCACAAACTAAACGATATATGTAAGGAGCAACTTCCACATCTGTACCCCATCGCATCTCTATCCCTGCGGATGAAATATCGCCTTCTCTCTTGTCAGGATTACCGTTTACATTTGATAGGAAGTCCACTACCAGCCCCTTATCGTGATGTATGCCTGCAATACTTTGAATATCACAGTTATCTACTATCGTTTCAAAAGCGGCCAGAGGGTCTATTTTGAATTGTTTGAAAGGCTCTATATTTATAATCCTATCCTTTGCAAAAACGATACCAAGTGGGCCTTTAACTTTTTTCATTAGATGCTTCCGCATAGAATCACCCAACTCAAAATCATCTGTGAAAGGCGCAAAAAGGGAATCAGATATACCTGTAACCTTCTTCAAGCCACTTTTATCTCTAATCTCATGTAAATTATCACCTATCTCCATATTCCAAGCACCTGTCTCAGCATTTTTATGAATCTTAATTTTTTCAGGTTCAATAGTAATCTGTCTAATCTTCAAATTAGCCAAAATTTCTTTTCCCTGTTCTACGGTCATCAAATCATTCATTATGTTGTCTCCAGTAAAAAAAGTTAAATTATTCTGCAATAGTAGGATCACTTCCCTTAAAAATAACATCAACCCTATTAATAACTTTCGCAAAAGGGGGCATGTCAACAGTTCTAACTTTAGAGCGTTCAAGCACGAAATTAGGAGTATTTCTTGCCTCGTGCTTCAAAGGAAGTTTATCTATCTCATCAGGGGTAAATGACCTACGCACTTTAAATTTTTGGACAAACAGGCCCCTCTTAAAAAAAGCAGGGTAATCATTCCAATTTATCCCCTTTTCAAATAACATCTCCTGCATTTGTTTTAAATTTTTACCCGTCAAATCTTTATGAGAATAAACAGAGTGAGCGGCCATTGAAACACTGTTCCTAGTTGCATCCTGCTCTCTCCACAAAAAGACGTTTGCGGCCTCCATCAAAGTAGGAACTTGCCACACTCGGCAATCAAAGGTGGGCAAAAGAGAAACTCTTTCAGGGAAAAAATGACCTAAGGCGTTAATGAAATATACAGAACACATGGCCGATAATGTAGAAACCATTTTCTGTATCTTTCCATCAAAGAAAATTTGACTTTTACTCTTTTCACTGCACCACACCAGAGAAATTTCATCTGATTGAGTATATCCCATACTTGCATTTGTTTCTTGAACTAAATATTTGAGGGTGTCCAGCATTAAAGTACGAAAACTTGCATCATATGGCCGTTCTAACCCCCTCGTCAAAGAATGAAAACTTCGCCCATCTAAACGAGCGCACACAGGAAGTAGGGGCATACACCTACGTTTAGTTTCAACCTCTTCATACACCCTCATCCTCTCATCAAAATCACCCATTGTACCCTCTCCAGTAAAAAATTCTTCTAAATAGGAAGTGCGTCATACGAATACTTTTTTAACCAGTGTTTTAATGCCTGACATTCAGCATAAAGAATAGGTTGAGGAAAAGACTCATAATCCATTTCCCATCTTTTCAATACGCTGCGGAAACACTCTACTATCACCCTATGCTCGTCAGAGGTCAAAATTAAATTAGCCCCACGAGATTTAGCCAACTTAGTTGTTAAAACATCAAAAAGTTTTCCAAATCTTGCTTCACAGTAATCTTCCCCCTCATCAGCATAAGCAGTGGAACCAGAAAATAGTTCTGCTTCTACTTCTCCGCAAATCCAATAGTTATAAGGTAGTCTGACTGTTATCTCTGTCATCATGTTCTCTCGGTTTCTTTCCTATAAAAATAAAACGCACCTATATTATATGATATAATCTATCAATGTCAAGGATAATACCAAAGATTTTATAAATGTCCCCTTTTTTCATTTTTGATCCCCCATATTATTCTCCTGTTCATACTCCTTTATTAAAGCTAAAGGGTTAGTACAATTGTAAATTATGGCCTCTGTTTTTTTATACCACTCACCATACTCCCCTTTAAGAGTCTCACAAAACACAAAATCTTCATCTGTAAATTTTTCTTTACGAGCCTTTTTACAACGTAATTCAATACACAACAGAGCATCTTCTACTGGAGGACTTTTTCTCCGTTTGTTCAAGGTTTTTTTGTTACGCGCAAGCCGCTATTTTATCAACAACAACGGCATAATACGCCGATTCTTTGTCCATCATTGGCAGGATTCTTTTTTGAATATACTCGAATTCCCCGCAAATACGAACCGCCTCGGCGACGTTCGCTAGCATTTGATTCCGCGTTTGGTCGTCCTCGACCGCTTGTGCTTCGTCCAACACAAACTCGAATTCGAAAGTGTCTTTATCAATGGCGTAATACATTGCCTTTGCTATAATACATTTGTGATGAAATTCTGCGTTCATTGTTTTGTCCTCCATATAAAGGTTTTTGTTGCGGTTACTAACATCGTTTCATTTCCCTTTGCGCCTGAAGCGCGTTATGCTCGATCTCGCTCAATAAGGTTAAAGCGCGTGTTTATGTGCTTTGCTTCGTCCCCGCGTTCGTGCGCTTGAATATAGCAATTCCAGGTGCCCGTCGGTACGCCGGATTCGCGGTCAACCGATTCTTTATAGACGACTTGCAGACGCTGTGTGTTGTTTTCGTGGTCGAGTAGCGACTTTAAGCGCGATAGTACGCTATCAATAAAATCTCGACTTCCCGTCAAGCGGATACCATCTTCGGCATACGTGCTTCCCGTGTGTTTGTACGGCACTTGCGCAATGCGTATTGACTGATTAGCGGGGATGCCGCGCCAGTGCGCTATGAATTCCGCTTTTTTTAGTGCCTTTGGCTTGTCAATCGTTTTCATTTGTGTGGCTCCATAAAAAGGTTTTTGTGATACTAATATCGTTTTATTCCCTTTGCGATCCGCCGGTCACGCGATAAACATAAACCCCGCGCCTTGCGCCTTAAATGTGCGCAGCAGACGCCTTTCGGCGTTACGCCTATTTTCTGGCGTGCGTGCTTCCAACATTTTCGCGCGGTCGTTCTCGGTTTTTTCGGTGATGGTGTACGTGTAACGTCTGTTGCCGATTGTTAGGTTGCTGGTTGTCATGGTAGGTCTCCATAAAGGTTATATGTTCTGTTTTGTTCTGTTCTGTTCGGTTCTGTTCGCACTATCGTTTTTAGTGCCTCGGAAATACAGTCTCCACCGAGATTGTCATGCGCTGTTTTCCGCATCCGCGCAATTTTCGCAAATAGGCATATTTGCCTCCGCGCTCGCTGCTCTATTGCGCTCATGTTTTGCGCAGGCCCTGAGGCATTTACTGCAGATAAATCTGCCGACGGGAGCCATGCGTACCCAATGGCTGGGATGTTGGCATTCTCGCCCGTTCTGCACGGGCAGCCCGTGGCATATTCTATAATTCGTGTTCATGATTTTTTCTCCATAAAAAGGTTTTTGTGATACTAATATCGTTTCATTTCCCTTGCGATCCGTCAATTATTGTCGTGTTCCATTGTTTCAATCGTTTCGATAAATGCCTGCAAATTTTCGTCGAAACTGAAGCAATCGTCAATATCATACTCATAAGATTTCAACAATCCGACATTGTAAACCGTTCCTGCAATCAATTTATCGCCCCGTTGAACAATAGAAAAACAGCCCTCAGCTATTTCAACAAAGCCGACATACCTGTCGTTTGTCGTGTCGGTAATTGTCATGGTAGGTCTCCATAAAGGTTATATGTTCTGTTCGGTTCTGTTCTGTTCCTGGTAATGTTTTTGTTTGTTCACCTATATTATATAATATAATTCGTCTTTGTCAAGGAGAAACTTTAACATTTTATAAGAAAATAAAAAAACCCCACCCGAATTTTCGAGCAGGGTTCACTACATTAACTATTTAATAATTAACTATTTAAAAATTAACAATTTATATTACATTTTTCGTGTCTATTAACCAAACAAATTCATATTGATAATCAGATGTTTTGTTCTTTGCCGCAAAGACCCTCCGCGACATTAAAGTATTTCCTCCGGTCAACAAACCTGCCTCAGTTATCGGGAACCCGTTAGCCTCATTAGCCAACAAATAAGCAACAAATCTAATTTGATATGTCTCTGGATAAGTAAATGTTACAGCTTTCACCGGAGATATAGGAGACTGTAAAGCCGTATCCGAAACAGTAGCGGGTATAGTGCCTGTACCAAATTGCATCTTAGAAATATAATGAGTAGACCCACTATCCCCTTCAGAGACCAATCGAGCTAATTGGGCGATAGAGCCTGTTACCACAATATTCTGATTACCACTTTCCTCTACTATATTACCTTCTAAATCTAGTATCCGTATATTTAAGTATCCGTGCATTTTTCTAACTCCACTCAATAGTCCAAGAAATCTCAATAGAAAATAAACTACTCTTTGTCATAGGCCCAAAAAGCGTCCTCGTAACCAACGTACCATCTGCACACATCAACCCCATCTCAGTTAAAGCAACCCCATTACCCTGAGAGCCTTCCAGCGTACCTACAAACTGAACGGAAGTAGTACTAGGATAGGAGGCACTAAAAGTACCTGAGGCCGTTACAGTCCCAGTCAAGCCTGTATCCGTGACCACAGGTGCAACCGTACCCGTACCAAATACCATCCTATCTATATATTTAGTGGTCAACCCCTCTCCCGCCAATAAAGAGGCTTCCTGTACATAGAAGTTATTTAAGTCTAAATTCTTTATTTTAGTATGCTCTACCACTTCACCAGTCTTAACATTCTTAACTCTTATCTCTACGCTACCAGAGACCGTCTTAACAGTATCTTTTAACACAAGCGGTTCTTTATCTTTCATTTTTATCTCTTCAAAAGAATAATCAAATGTATTTTTAACGTCTTCAAAATGTATCTCAGCCGCCTTATCACTTCCCAAAGATTCCGCATCTGCAAAAAATTTCCGAGGAGAAAAACCCTCTACCTGTAAATATTTTTTACTGCTTACAGGATAATTTTTTGTCCACATAGTAGTTACCCAAAAAGGTTGCCTATCTTTCCATATAATTGAACCACCTCCTCCTACGCCAATATGTTGAACATTGTATGGAGAAGAACTCCGGTCATAATATATCAAACCTTTTTCATATATCTTCTTTATTTGAATATCGGCAAAACCTTTATACTCACCTGAAAAATGATTTCCTACCTCCTCTATTGCTTTCCTGTCTACCAAGAAAACAGATTCACCTGTAAGCCTGCACCTTGAAAACCATTTTCCGTCTATGTTCATAAAGCCAGATAAAAATTCACCTCCCCTATCCCACGCATGAAGAGTCAATGCACCTACCTTTGTAAACTCTTCTCTGTACCGTAAAAAGGTGTAATCTTCAATAGCCTCTTGTACTGTATTTTTTCCTAGTAAAATATCATCATCTAACAATAACAGATAGTCATACTTCTTACCCAAAAAATACTCTACGGCTTCTCCTCTGGCCGCACCAATAGCAGAATCCGATTCTACCTTAGACAAGGGTTTATGCTCTGGCATAAGATTTAGAATCACCTTTTTATCTTTACTGACCCTATTTAGAAGGTCTAATATTCTTTTATCTGTACTTCCATCATCTGAAATCCTAATCTGTATATTCATCAAATTAGAATTCAAAAGATAGAGCAAACACAGCCTCAAATGCTCAAACCTGTTATAAGAGAAAATATTAATTAAACAAGATCTCACAAACCACCTCCGGTCTTAAACTGTCCATTCTCTTACATCCATTTTCTTTACACTCAGGATTCCAACCCCGTTTCGGATTATACTGACAAGCCTCTTTACATTTATCAGATACTCCGTTCATATATCCAACATATTTATATGAATGAGTTATAGCCCGGCCATCTGTAGGGCCTGCTAAACACAAGGTAGGAAACCCGTTCATAGCCGCTACATGCAACATAGCACTATCTACCACAATCATTTTTTCCATGAACTGCACTAATTCAGCAGAATCCAAAAAATTCTTAGGGCTTCTCCATGCCCCTTCAGGCAATTCAAAATCAGGTTCAATACCATCAAAATAAATTACATCATATCCTCTTTTTAATATCTCCTCTACCAACTCTTTCTTGTAAGGATAACACCTAGCCTTACAAGTGCCTCTAAGAGAAACCCCTATAAAGTCTCTACCCCTATACTTATCAGATAAAAACTTCTGAGAAGCCTTATACTCTTCACCAGAAAAAAGGAAATGGGCAAAAGAATCATCTAAATACCTACACCCCGCCGCAATTGAAAATAATTCACTCCTACTGTACGTACAAGGTTCTAATAATGTACTTTCGTGAATATACCCCACACCAAATAAATCTACTACTTTATCCAAACTAAATTCTTTTATTACTGCCAAATATGGATACTTGTCTATATCCAATTCTGATCCTCTGGGCCGCCTAACCTGCCTCAAATCTTTCAACGTGCCCAAAGAAACTACCTCATCTACACAGGACAAATGTGCTACAAGGTCTACAAATTCATCAGGACAAAACACAACAATATAACAATTAGGGTTTTCAAACTTCAACTGTTTCGCAGGCGCACCTAAATTTATAATGTCCCCAAAACCTCCTGCCTCTCTCACTAATCCTATCCGCATAATCACATCTCCACTATAAAACCCACGACTTTAAAATCTTAGGTTTAGGGCTATCACCCTTTTTCCCGAAAGGATTCTTAAAGATTTTACAAAGTATCTCGTAAGGGATAGAACTTAAAATCCATAAAGACCCTCGTAAAAAATTGTATTTGAACTCACAAGAAACCTCATAAGGTTTCCTAATATCCCCATATTTACCGAGGCCTTCTTCCCGGCAGCCCCCTCCGCAAGCGTTTCTTATAGGGCATTGAGGGCATTTATCTCTTGCATAATACCTGTTGTCCATCCACATAGCCCGCTTTTCCTCGTCTATCCCACCAGTATCCAAGCCGCCTATCTTTGTATGTGCCTCCCTATGACAAGCAAAAATAGACCCATCATGTGAAACACTAACAAACCCTTTACCTGCACCACACTCACCCGAATACGGGGTAGAGTATAACAACCTAGACACCATAAACTCTAAATGCTTAAACCGTGCAGGCTTACCTTCTTTAATCCTTGAAATCATCCAGTCTGCTACTTCTAAGTATTCTCCCTGTAAATCCTTTACAGTCTCAACAGTAAAATCTTTACTCTCTGAAATCTTACAACCCTGCTCAACTAAACATGCAGGCTCTACAGACACAGCACTTGCATACCCTTCATCACAGAGTTCATTAAGGTACTTCACCCTATCCAACAAACGAATACCTTCCTCACTCAAAAAAGTACCCCGCAGAGTAATCCTTTTTGCCAAAGGAGTGCCTTTAACCATTTTCAAGTTATTTATTATTTTTTCCCATGAACCCGTACCCCCCGCATTTTTACGGTGTCTGTCATGTATATCCTGCGGGCCGTCTATAGAAACTATCAGAGAAAAATTATTCTCATTCAAAAATTTTATCTTCTTTTCATCTAATAACATACCATTAGTAGTAATATGGTATCGTCCCTTACAGTTTTCAAGTCCGTCTATATATTGGACTACTTCTTCTATCAAACCCCAATTCAATAGAGGCTCCCCACCAAAAAACCCCAGACGAAGTTCTGTATTCTTCTGGCGCATAGGTAACATGATAGAATCTATGGCCTTCTTTGCAACTGCAAAAGTCATAATACCTTTATCGTCGTAATTTGATCTGACAAAGCAATAATCACACTTCAAATTACAGTCATGTGTAATCTCTAAAACCATATAGCGTACGATAGGATTACCATAAAGCGGGAAAGAAGGTTTCCAGTTTACTCCGAATATTTCCGTACTTATATTTGAAAAATCACCGTCTTTATTATCATCCTCTAATACCTTCAAAGAGTTCGAGTCTATATAAAATCTCTTATCTTTTACATCTATAGAAAATATGTCCGGGTTAGATTCAACTGTTCCAAAATATTTTTTTAGTTTCTCTCCATTTAACATCTTCATAAATTTTTCTCTTTTCTGTATTTAAAAAGTTAAACTGCTTCCTCGTAACCCCAATTGATAGTTGCCACCAAATAATCAGACGACGCTTTGTTTGTAGGAGATAATGGGTCTCTTAAACTTCCTCCAATATAGTTATAAGCATTGTGAAGGTATCCATAATGACCCCTATCCGCAGGATGAGTTGGCATAGCCTCTTGAGAAACTAAAACATACGAATTCGCAGAAGGATCAGAAAAATCATAATCCCCTACCAATAAATCTTGATAAACCCCATGAGATGCTATCGAAGTATCCGTAGTCCATGAAGCAATAGAAGACAACCCCACCAAACTCTTCATCTCCGCTTGAGTTACTGTGCCTGCTTTTCTGTATAATGATATATCTGCATCATCAGTTGCACCCGATGTAGGATACAACCACGAATACCACCTTAAAGATTGAATACTGTAATTTAATATAGGAGAACTTCCCACATGAGGAGTAACCCCTCCATGCCGTCTTACTCTTAACCGCGCATTATACTCACCAAAAGCGTCTTTCTCTATCCACCCCTCCACACCTGCCGATGTACTTTCAGGTAACCTAAAATCAGAAGACCCCCCACCATCAGAAAACACCGCAGGAAGTTTAGACCACGCATCTAAGGCCGCCGCAGATATAGTAGGAAAATACAGCCCCTCCGAAGATTTACTCACTTTGGTTGAACTCGCAGAATAAGGTCTTATAGCTAATTTTTTCATTAAACCCACAGCAATAACAAAAGAATTAAAAATACGTACACTTATTCTTTTCCACCTACCAAACGCTGATCTATACTCTGCATACCCTGTTCCTGTGTGCCACCATATTTGATTATAACTCCCAACAACATCATAAAAAGGGTGATGTGAACTAGTAATAAACCTTTCTGTATCATCTAAAAAATAAGGGGCTAATTCATCAATAGTATCATAAAAAGCATACGCTACACCCTCCCCCTCCAGCCTAAATGCTTCAAGTTTATGAGTAAACAACCATGTCCTAAAAGCTATCCAATGAGCAAAACCTCCACCATTAAGCATATAACATACATATACCCGCTCATCTATCGCCGCGAATAACTTAGTCATAGCATTAACATCAGGATCAAACACACCATCGAAATTAGGAGACCATCCACTACCAATTATAGGCAACCCCCAAACCCTGTCATGTTTAGATACTTTTTCTAGTGCTGTTGCCACATTAACCCCACAAAGCTATCCCATATCGTCCGGGTACTATCAACCAACTACCTGACTCACCCTGTACTAGCTCACAAAAATCATCTGCTTTAGCCCAACCAGATGCAGGGAATAACAATACATCCAGTATCTCATCTCCTGTCTGTTTATAATTAAACACCTCAGTACTATCAAATTGAATTCTTTTAACACTGGCCGTCATACTAGACCCCGTACCGCTTACTGAAATAACTTGGATGGGTATGAACTCGTCTTCACCCGTCTCAAAACCACTTTCACAGTATGCTTCACAACCTGTTTCACAAGAAGTTACACAAGCCCCACCCCCCTCAGAGCCGCCTGCCTGACAGGTGAATTCCTGACAAGAATTTTCACAAGCATAAATACAACCATCCTGACAAGCCATCTCACAAGAAAACTGGCAAATACCCTCACAAGAGTTCTGACAAGCAGACTCACATGAAACAGTACAATCTAAACTACAAGACCCCTCATAATAGCTAGTACACGCAGATTGACACGCGCTTAAACAGTACTGTGTTATCTCCAACGCACCTTCAAATAGGCCCCCCACAGAATCAGATACTTCACCTTTTACAAGCCCTACCGCAACAGAAACAGGTGCAGGGAATAAATCTTCTAAATCAAATCCCTCTACATACGCCCTTAAAACTACATGAATAGGCCGAAACTTCTCAACAATAGGAAGTAGTTCTCGTCCATCCGTAGGAGATAAATACTCTTTTTCTCCAGAAACCGTTTTATAGAAATCAAACTTAGCAGACTTCAATAAATTATAATCCAAACTCCTATACCAATTCCTATGCTCATTTATTTCTGTCTTATAAAGTTCTTCTGCTTTCCATTTATCAAGATTCAACCACTCAAAATTTTTATCCCAAGAATAATGAGTGCCTTTTATTTTATATAAAAATACTAAATTCTTTATAAACCATCTACGAAAATCTTCTGAAAACTCTGACCCAATAGGCGTACCCAAATAAACAGACAAGTAATAGAGTAATTCTTCATCACAATTATCTGGATCAATTAAATTTTTTATGCCCTTAGTCTTATCAAGAAAATAGTCTGTTTCCAGTTCTAATATAGAAACGATCTTTTCAAGTAGGCTCTCCTCATCTACTTGAATCAACTCATTCTGATACCTAATAATTGCAGGCAATAATTCGTATAAACGGATACCCATTGTAACCTATTTTATTGTTCAGAAAGTTGACAAGTTGCACCTTCACACGTACCCTGACAGTCCGTTTGACATGCAAACTCACAAAATAATTGGCAATTTACTTCACACCAGTTTTCACATCCTGTAATACAAGCAGCCTCACAGTCGGCCTCACAATCTGTCTCACAGGAAACCTCACAATCAATCTGACAACCGCCCCACTGACATGTAACCTCAATAGTTAAATCCTCTGCCAGAGTACCTACCGCATCTTCTACTTCTCCAATTACTTTACCTTCGGCAGAGTCCGCTATAGAAAAAATTGGAGTTTCTTCTGTTATCTCAAAAGATAATCCATGACTACGTATCAAAATATGAATAGGTCTTACTTTTTCAAAAATGTCTAATATGTCTTCTGTCTCTGTATATGTGTACGGGTCATATCCTTCACTCGGATGGGATTCTGTATCAGACTCTTCCAATACTTTACTTAAATCCACCCTCGCCGAAAGCATTCTGCCATAATCAAGATATGCAGAATAATCGAACTTCTCATTTAACTCACTTTTATATAATTCCCACGGCCATGCACCAGTATACCCGTACCTATTCAACAAATATTTCCAACTCTTTCTCTGCCCACTAATCTTTATGAGGTAAACTATATCCCGTAAAAAATCTCTTCGTTTATCCTCATCCCAAGAAGGGTCTACGGAAAAACCAAAGAGACCATATAAAAAAGGAAAATAATCTGAAGAACATTTATCTACATCAATTAAGTCTTTAAGACCTTTCGTCTTTTCTATAAATATGTCTGACTCTTGCTCTAATACATAAACAATTTTCTGGAGTAGAGTCTCATCCTGTCCTGCACTTGCCGTAGAATCTTCAGATTGAATAACAGCAGGAAATAATGTATATAGCGAAATTCCCACTAACTCACCCTTATCGAATAATCACCCTTAACCGCAATAGCATCTTTATCAATAGGAATATCTTCCGAAGACGTTTTCAACATCTGCGTATACGTAGAATATATCTTTGACCCCAAAACAGGAATAGCATCAAGAGTAAAAGCATATACTCCTGTATCATAATCTATCGTACCGGTGCCATCACCAGATAATGTACCATCACCAGCACTATCACTATCACTAACAACCTGTTCACCATCAGTAAAGGCTATCCCATTCAACCCAGACGCATCATCATAAGACACAATCGGAGAGAACTCTATTTTACCCTCAAACATAGCAGTAATCCCATCAGCAGTAGTCTCTAATTCCCCTCTAGAATAACTCAAGATATGTCTATACGTTCCAGTTACAATAGTCAAAACAACAGGAACAGCATTTAATGTAATAGAATACGCCCCAGTATCATAATCTATTGTACCTGTACCATCACCAGATAATGTACCATCACCATCATCAGTCATTGATTGTAATCCAGCAGTAAAAGAAACAGAACCTTCTACGATTGGAAGACCTACTTCCAACGAAAACGTACCAGAGAACGTAGCAGTTGCCCCGGATGCAGATGCAACAAATTCAATAGACTCTTCAGATGCAGTTACATAATCAATCAAACAATGCTCAACACCCCCTACCAGACTTATTTTCTTGTAAACATCACTTAACCTTACAGGCTTGCCCGGAAGGATAATTGTAGACTCAAACAACTCATCTAAGGCAGAAGAAATATTCAATAGCACAGACGAAGATTGATAAGTACTATCCAAAGAAACATAACTGGCTACATCAATATAAACAATATTTCCATCTTCAACCTCTACATCCGTACAAATTAACCTAATAGCACCTGTACTATTGTTATTGAAGTACGCCTCTAGTGCATCTTTCAAACCAGAAGAGGGCGTAGTTATACTGCCTTCATCATCTCTCGTCCAGCATGAAATGACAACCGAATTTAATTCGGGTATGGACTGTTTTAATCTTGCCTTCGCATGGGCTACCTTACCATAAGTAGCATCTGAAAAAGCCACCGCAAGAGTATCAAAATCCTGTTCAGTTACCGCTCTGCCATTCGCACATACCCAATTAGGAATCCAATATCGGGCATGGTCATTTGTTTCTCGCTCTTCTCCACCAGAACCCCGCTCTAAATTATTAAAAGTAACCGTTACATACGAAATAGGAGATATACCCTCCTTGTATCCTTGAACAGATGTATTTATCTCTCCAATTGCAATATTACCCTGTACACCCCCACCTGTACGATACGTTACTACAATATCATCATTCAATGCAGGAATTTTACCCGACTCATTATCCCCAAATAAGATATAGGCATAATCATCTTTATCATATTCTACTGCAAAATTTTGGCTACCAAAATCAGAATAGACCAAAGACACTACCTCTGTCCAAGTGTCTCCCCCAACCGTAACTGCAATAGAACCAGAAATTACTTCAGCAGAACTCAACTTATGAGACTGTCTGCCTGTGCCATCAGAAACAAACGTATCGGAATCTGCTACCCCCTCAACAAAAAGAATATCAGCAGATGTATCTCCCGCAGGAATAAACTGGTCTGTCAACGTCCTAAATGTGACTCCCCCTTCAGATAAAACTTTCTGCCCAGCATCAATAATTATGTTCTCACCCTGAAAGGGGTCTATTAAACCTTGCACAGAAACAGATGCACCAGTAGCAGGGGATAATTTATAGCCTGCAAGTTTACCTAAATTGATAAGACTACTTCGATCTCTTGCCGTAGAGATATATTGCTCGTTAGCCCTATAATCCAAATTAAAAGCAGTATTATCAAAAACAAAAGCAATTAACTCCATGAAAACAGTTCCCATCCCACTCTCATAAAAATTAGTGTAGGTGTCCGGGAACTTCTGTTTACAAAAAATCTTCAACTCTTCTAAGATGCTGTCGAAATCTCTATTTGTATAATTTATAGCAGGCATTTTTTTACACCTTTAACTTGTAGGAGAAAATTCAATATTTTCACTAAGACTGTCTGGATTCGTAGCATCCTTAAAGAATACTTTACAACTCACATTATGGGCTTCACTAGACACTTGTACCTCTGTTACCTGTATCCTATCATCATGACGGATAGCCGACCTAGACTCTGATTCTATCTCAGACCCAAGAGACATATTATTAGGCTCAAAAACAAGATTCGATATATTACTACCGAAATCAGGTCGCATAACTCTTTCACCTTTTCCGGTCAAAATAGAAAACAGCATAGAAGTCTTCAAAATCCTAGAATCAGATTTCAAATTAAAAAAATTCTTTAGAGTCCCGTCCCACGGGAGAGATATACCTTTCCAACGTACAGACATAAATTACCCCTATTATGGGTGGTGTTCAAATCCAGATGAAGCAGGTGAAGAACATCTCACCTGATTCTGTGATTGCATCCTAACCTCTTCTGTACCAGTGACCACCACACTTTTAGCAGAAGTAACTCTAACATTCTCATTAGAAATAAGTTTTATATCTTCTTTCGCAGTAATATTTATATTCTTAGCAGATAAATTTATATCCCCCTCAGACGAAACTAAATTTATATTCCAATCAGAAGTATTAACTTTTATAGATTTAGTGTCTATATCCAACTCAACATAATTATTTTCATCTGCTACAAGTTCTAATCTATTCTCCCCTACAAACCGTATATACATTCCAGTAGCAGAAGAGGGGCTTTTTATAACCAACAAATTAGGATAAGATATACCTGTCCTCTCATCTTTTTTTACTTCGTCTCCTATTTCAGATACCCAATTTCTTTTCCTGCTACCTGATACTGTAGTGCCTGATTGAGTCAACTCACTATTGTCGCTCTCTACACTGCCGTACCAGCATCCTAACCATACAGGTATAGTAGGATCACCCTGCTCAAAGGCAACCCATACAGAAGACCCCACAGGGGGTATAAAAACGCTTCCATAAGAAATTGCCTCCCCCCCATCACCGTCTAAATGACCCCCACCAAAAGGAAAACAAGGAGAGGCCCACGGAAGTTTTTTTATAAGTTCTTCTTCTGATTTACCTACCCCACCATAGACTTGAGGTACATAAACTTTAATCCTACCTAAATAATTTTGGTCTTCATCTAAATCATCGTTGAAAACAACTTTTCCCCGATACAATCCAAAAAATTCATTAGACATGTCCCCGCCTCTCCAAATAAGCAATCTGCCGTAACCCATCTATCTCTACAATAGTATTCCTACCATACACTAAATATTTACCACTCAAAGAAGCCGATTCGCCTCCTGCATTCTCTACGTCTAAATTCACTGTATCCGCTACATCCAAATTGAAAATAGGACGATACTCTACCTCTACACGATATAATGACCGAGCATTCCTACTCCAACGACCATTACTATAATTCTCTAATGACCGTAAAGGGTATTTCTCATCTCGTGAAGAGAATATATTTATTTCCGACGGAATTATTTCAGGCTGAGTAGACGTACTTCCTGTAGTCTTAACAATCATATCCTGTGAATCTTTTTTACCTGTATCCAAAAATCTCTTGCCATACATATCATCAGAAGAAGATACATAAAACAAGGGCACTTTTCTAGCTGTGTCATACCCTCTTGTCTCTGTTACATAGCCCCCGCCATCTACTACATCCTGCCTACGATAATGAGATTTTATACTCGAAATACCAGAGTCCAATGGGTCATCTAATGAAAAAGAAAGAGTTGTACCCCCAGTTAATTTAGGCGGCTCAAAAACTATTGTCTGCCCATTCTCTATGTAAAAATTATAATCCGTTCTTTTTTCGCCCGATAGAGCAGACGGAAGACACGATTCACTAATAAAATCTGCATCATTACGCTTACAAGAATAGGCAGACACCTTACCATCCGTATCCGTTACTCTGCATTTCAAATCCTTTGAATAGTTAGCACAGACGGACTTAACTATATCGCTAATCTTTTCATCATAAAATATATGAGAATAACACCGCTCTTTTAACAATCTACCTAAATCAGTTCCTACTATTTCTATATCTACTGAACCTCTCCAATAATCAAAAGAAGAAACAGAGACCAGAACTTTTCTTCTCTCTCCTAATACAGTAACAGCATCCCCTTCAAAAAACCCCCAATCCAACTCAAACACATGCTTCTTCTTCAAGGAGTAAAGTTTATCCCAAAAAGATATATTAGAAGACCTAAAACTGAGAGTAAAAAATGAGTGCCCGTAAACGCTTTCAGAACAATTAAAAGACTTAAAACCGCTTACCTCAAGCCCCTGTTCATTATCTATGTAAAAGTTTACGTATGGTTGCATCAAATTTTTTCCGTCAGGGAGTTTGTAATAGCCTGCTTCTGAGGTATCTTCAAAGTCTGGCCTATCTCTAAATCCCTCAAGGGGTTCTCTATATTATTAACCCATGCAATAGCCCACCACAAAGTAGAATCCCCATACACCCGATATGCGATATAATCCAACCTCATCAAATCCGTTTCCCTGACAATATAGGTGCGGTATGTATCCATATTTATTTCACCGAGTTTCCATAATCCGTACCTTTTCCTTCCCGGATATACAAAATCATCGGTGTAAATATCTGTTAATCTATGTCTATCAAGGGCCATTATTTGCCTCCACTTGTACTAAATTTGAAATGGCCATGAGGTAAATCTGCCCACACTCCCATGTCTCCCGTAGACGACCACCCTCCCCCAAAATGTGCAGTAAAAACAAAACTAATCTCTGCCCACATTGGGAAACCTTTTTTATCAAATACATCTCCCCAAGTAACATTTACATCAGTAACAAACCCAAACCTCTCAAACCACCAATTATCCCAATTACCTATTCGCACTTTAGAGGTATAAAGTTTAAGCCCAGAAACACCCCCGTCAGGCCCGTCAAAAGCTGTAGGAGGTACAGCAAAAGAATACAGTTGTTCCACCTCTGTACGTAACGCCTCCGCATTATAAGGGCTTCCCTCTGCTTTCAAGCCACACACCAATTTCGTAGTTATATTTAATGGCTTAACCTCTCCCCCTTTATACGAAAAATAGATGGGGTGAGAAAGTTTATAAGTCCCAGCTATAGGTTTTATATCCGCTTTATACCCATCAGACCATTGTTCAGATAAAGGCAATATAACACCTGACCCCCTAAGTTTTTTGTTACTTATATATACGACAGGGGTCACATAACTATCGGACATTATCAAAACCTCGATAAAGAAATTAAATCGGGGTACATAGAATTTTTTCTACTTGTTTCTACTAACAATTCTTCCAACTTATCTACGACATCCTTATTATCCCTTTTAGGGACATTCACTACCACTTCAGGCTTTTTAGGCATATACCTATCCAGAATCTTATAAGTTTCAGAATTTAAAGACAAAGGTTTTGATGTTAAAGGTAAAACCGCTTCAGGATAACCTGCCTCTCCTATGATTGCCTCAGTAGGCCCAGTAACAACACCTCCTTCTGCAAATTCAGGTTTTGCCTCCCTCACACCATCTAAAGCAATATCCGAGACTAACGGTATAGCATTATACGCAGATACAGCAGTTTCTACAAACCACCAAATTATGTCTACAATAATACTCATAACAGAGCCTATTTTTTTTGCCATCCAATCAAATACGCTTACTGTGCCCTCTATTATAGGCAGTACTACATTCGTCAACACCCAAGCAAAGGCTTTCATCTGTAAAGTAAACAAGAACAAAGTAGGCAATATCGCTACCTTAATAATTTTAGCAAGAAAAGTTAATCCAAAAACCAACATTTTCATATTATTCTTTACAAGTTTACCTATAACATCTGCAAGAATAACTAAAACAGGCATCAAAGCATCAATAATAGGAGTTAAAACCATCATCAAAACATCAGCCAACATTGCAATGACAGGAACCAGTGCATCTATTACAGGCATTAAAACCGCTATCAGAATATCAATTAACACTTTAACTACAGGCATAAGAGCCTCTACCAACTTCAAAACTATATCAATTACAAGTTGCAGAACAGGCAATAACGCCATTACTATCTGCATACCCAATTCCCACAAAATACCCATAAGTTCCATGATGGGAGGTATTAAAGGAATAATCATATTCGCTAAAGTTTGAAACGCCTCTGTTATCAAAGGGATAATATTATCAATTATCGGCATTAAAGTATCCGACAAAGTTTTAAAAACGTCTGCTATAATAGGAAAAAGTTGATCTATCAAAGGCATAAAAGCAGTAACAACCTCCGTCAACATCATCTGTAAAGGAACAAATAAAGGCTCTAATTGGTCTTGTATCATCTCTATAATCCCGCCAAGTGCATCAGCTAGGAGTTTAACAATAGACATAGCCCCCAATAAAGGAGCAAAACCTTTCAGCACAGTCTTACCCAAACCCCCAATAGATTTACCTATACTTGCAAAAAGATTCTTAGAACTTTTAGCCTCTTTAGAGTCTCCTCCGGCTTTAGCCTCTTTAGAGTCTCCTCCCGAACCTGTCCTCTGGGCTGCGCCAAGCATACTATCAAATTTTCTGCCCTCATCCTGCCCCCTCATTATTTGTAATTGTTCCGGAGATACATTCAAATGTAATTCTTTTGAAAGTTCCTCTGCTAACTCCGCATACAGTGTCTCCCCCATACCCCCACCAGCATTTACAGCTGCTTCTATCAAAGAGAATTTCAAAGACTCTCCCATCTCATCTCCTGAATCTGAAAATTGAGAGCGGAAAGCCTTGAGCATAGTAGGAATCTGACTTGTTTCAACATCTTTAAAAGCATCAAAGAAGGTAGAAGTAATAGTAACTCCAAAAGTTTCTTCTATCTTCTTGCCCGTGTCTTCCAAACTATACCCCAACCCGGATAATTCTTCTTTATATTTAATTATATCTGTTAAGTAGCCTGCAACTGCCCCTTTAGTCCTTACTTTCTCCTGCATAGGTTTGAGGATGTGCGTCTGATACATTTTAGAAAAAGTTGGGCCTAAAGTTTTAGCCTTTGACACAAAAGTTTTCCACACATCAGACATCTTCAACGTAGCAGACTTAAACCTGTCTGATGCCGTATCTTTAAATTCTGTCTGAAATCTGAATGCTTGTTCAGTAGGGCCGGGCATAACTTCTTTCTCTTAATTTACATGCGGAAAATATGTTATAGTCGGTTGGTGTTCTATCAATCTACATTTCTTTGGTACAGATGCTGTAGGCCCCCCCTTTAACATATACAAAAGTTTAGGAGATAATTAATGCTTAAGTTTTTTCAAACCTTCTTGCTCCTGTTCAGCCATCTCTTCTCTAATCTTAAAAACACTGGCTAATTCAAAAGCCGTCAGTTCATCCGATACAAGAAAAGAGATATTAAATTCTTTACTCAGTACAACCTGCTTAAGCAAAAGATTGTTATATTCTAACTCATTCTTTTCTTGGTAATTTATAAACAAGAACTGCTCTAAAAAAAAAGGCTGTTTACTTTTATGGGGACGAGTATCTCTTGCCCACACCCATTACAACAAATCTTCTTCTCTAGTTTAATACCACAATCATGTTCTTCTATTACATCTCGAACAGTCTGCAAATCAAAACTATACAGGTCATCCATAAAAGCAATAGAATCCAGCCAAGAAGAATCTTTTCCGTCAATAGAGACAACCTGACGAGCCATAGAATAAATATAATCATCCCCTCCTGAACCTTTTGCCCCTTGAGCAGTCAAGAACTTCTGAACGGCTCTTTCATCTGTGTTCCTCTTCATTCTAAGTTTTACTTTTGCTCCTGTGCCCTCTAAAACAACTTCAAAAGTATCCGTAGCATCATCATCCAAACCCTTGATGTACAAATCTTCTGGTACATTAAAACTAAAAGAGACAGTGTTAGAGCAGGCAGGACACCTAACCGTATTAGTATAAGATTTTCTATACGAGATATAAAGAAGTTCCAGTAGAAGATACATACTATCCCCAACCAATAGATTATCAAAATCTATGCCTTTTGTAAGCACACAACTGTTAGACACCTCTTCCAAGATACTAAAAGGATTCTTCACCTTTATCGTCCTAATGAGTTTTTCTTCTCTCGTCTTTATAGGACGAATATCTACATTCCCATTAGGGCTTTCAGGAGTGCCGTATAAAGGGCTATCCTCTGAATAAAGATAACCCTTTGACGGGAGTTGAATAGTCTTTCTAAATTTATCTGAAGATTTTAACCCTTTGACTTCAACCTCTTCAGGTTTTACATTATCTACATCACTCACGATTTAAACTCCTTCCTAAAAAATAAAAGCAGTACCAAATAACAACTTTGTACTAGAAGTGCCTCCCTACTTCACGGGAATAACTCTATCACATTTCAAAGTACAGGAAATCATATTAGCATCTGTTCCAGCCCCCATATCACCACCGCCCGGATCAAGTTTCATAATCCATGCACCAATTATTGTCCACGTCCGCTTAGTTTTACCGTCTGGAGAAATTAAAGAAATACTACCCTGCCGTTTATAATCACTAGCAAGGGCAACTGCTCCAGTAGCAAAATCATATTGCGAATCTCTCCACTCATCCAACTGCTCATAAACACCCTTATCTACATAATCTGTAAACGTAATTTCCACATCGTCCCAAGAAACTCTACCGACATAAAACCTACTCTCATTTCCATATTTAATTTCCCCTGCCTCAAAATTTACTCCCGGAATTTTACATGTCGCAACTGACAACTGTAAAATATCGTTAGTAGAAGCATCCTCAAAAGAAATCTTAAAAAAGGCTTTACGTTGTGGTTCAAACCCGCCCTTCTTAGCCGCGATATGGTCTGCACTAATATAGTCTGCCATGATATAACTCCATATAAATTAACAATTTAATTAAACAGTTGCCAGATTGTTATACGTAAGATCAAGTACAATTCTCTCTGCGGTATACACTGGTACTACTGAAACCTCTATCTTCATTGTCTTAGCAGCAATAACCACAGCTGTGTTTGTATTCTCATCACATACAACAGTCCAGCCGTTAGTAGTACCCGCAGGATAGATTCCATTTTCAGCCGCGACATAGTAAAGAATAGGCTCAATTGCATTGACTACTCTTTCCCATGTACTAGACACATTAGGCAACCACAGGAACGCCTCTACTGCGGCCTTTATCCTGCGCCTCAATAAGTTCGCCAGAAAAACAACATTCACCCTATTAAAAGCAGTACCTTCACGACTCAAAGTCTTCTGACCATAAATCATAACACCCTGACCCGGAATATTACAAATCGGGTTCACATTATTACCCTGTGCATCATCGTACATATACGCCCTATCACCCTGCGTAGGAGAATACTCAGACTCCAATATACCAGATAATAAACCTCGTATATTACCAGCAGGGGCATCCCAAAAATTACCATTCTTATGTGTATACGCATATCTTTCAGCAACAAAACAAGAAGGAGGAACCCACTTCTCTTCATCATTATATGCGTCTTTAGTCATTTGCCACGGATAACATAATTGTCCTCTTTTCTCGTTTAACGCAGATGTCGGATCATCTCCTCCTCCACCCGTGCCATTATGCCAGTCCACTATTTCATCAACAGTCTTACCAAAAGGTGCATCAATTAACGCCATAGAATCATCCCGCGCTGCCGCAATAGCAAGCAATTCAACTACAATAGACCTTTCTGTTCTTCCCGGAACGGCGAAATAATCTACAACACAATGTTCAGGATCACGGAACATCTGCAAGCCTTGTGCTACACCTCCAGTAATTATACCTATTACATCAGAAGTACTAGCAGGCGCACCATCATCCCCACCAACCAAATCAACAGGAGTAGTAGAGCTATACAACGCAGTCTGTAAATTCAAAACCGCCACTATAACCCATGCACTATTAGCGAGCATAGTAGTAACATAGTAATCACTTGTGTCATCATCCATGACAACACCCGAATAATCCTCTACCACTGTCTCGTACGACCTCACCTGTATCCTATAAGTACCAGTAGGACGAGACGCCGATACAATAATATCAATGTTATTACCGTCCGTACCAGCAGATTTAGCTGTTACTTGTAAAGCCTCTGTACCGCCCACACTGGCCAACACAACCCCCGTAGCAGTCGCATCATCCTCATCAGCAGGGTCGCCAGAAGCCGCACCATCCCACGTAGCAACACGCACTACCTTAAGTTGATTACCTTCTCGCAGATACCTCAAACCCGCATCAATGCCGTAATGATTATCTCCCGGCCTACCGAACGCAGAAATTAAACCTGATTCACTAGTAACCGTAGTAACCGAATTCAAAATGCCTTTACGTGCCGTAGTAACAATGCCAAAAATAGACGTAGCAGATACAACGGGAGAAACAGATTGGTCAAACTCCCGGACAAATACACCGGGGCCATTTGCAATTGTCATAAGACGCTCCTAAAATAACATAAAATTTTTCAATTTAATTTTAACTGGCTTCTAATCATCATCAGTAACCACTATCTCATCTATCAAAACAGGGCTATCTGGCTCTGTAATATCATATATATCTGCTTGAATATTCTGAATATTTCCCGCCTCCAATACAGGGGGCACAATCCAAGCATCTACTTCTATTGTATAAGATTTCCGTACTACCTTTTTTTCTCCCAAAGTGTCCGTAGCAATATCTATATTTATATTACTAAGTCTTACCATCACTAATCTTTCCCCCATAGGAAAAACATGATCCACAGTCAGGTAAGTAAAATTAGTAGTAAATTTCTGCATAAACTGGACACCGAGTATATCTAAATCTTCCTTTGTCCTTGTCCATATATCAACCTGATAGGTCAAGGTCAACGGTTGAGGGTACTGCATCCCATAAATAGTATCCCTGTCTGTGTTGGTATACATAACCTGCCATGTAGCATACCTACTACGGGACATATCATAAGCCTCCCCTACTAAACTAACAGAAAGTACAGGCAAAGGTATAACAGTTAAGGACTCTTCAGGTATGCCTTTTTTCCTTCTCTGCTTATTTAAAGATATTTCAACCTGATTAAAAACTCTTTCAGGGGAAGCAAAAACATTTACTATCGGTCTATTGTTATATCGTAAACTACCCGCAAAAGCCTTTACAGCTTTATCGTAGTTGGAATATATTTGTGTAAAATTATCAAGAGCCAAGTTATTTTATACCCGCAAAGAATTTTTGTCTGAAATACTTCATCTCTGTTTCGATAAATATAGGTAACTCCCCCCAATGAGATAATATAGGAATAAGAGAAGTCCCATACTCTAACATCTGAGGAAAATTAACAGGCAATTTATATTTTTTCAAAACTTCAGGATCAGAATACACACCAGAAGCATCTATTTTAATAGACTTGATATAACCCTTTATGTAGCTATTTTTATTAACCAAAAAAGGATAGGCTTTTTTCGCCTGCTCAGAAACCTCCCAGAGTTTCAGCAAAGCAGAAATGCGCTGCTTAAATTTCTGTACTACTCGTTTAAGTATGTCTTCAATATTTTCTTCAAAAGATTTCTTAAACTGCTGATTTAAATCTAATCTCTGAAAAGGGACTTCGCTTTTTATGTCGAAATCTGTCATAAGATACTATTTATTAAGTGGGATAATCTGATACTTTGTAAGTTATACTCTGCTGTTTGATACTATACTATTCAACAAGAGTTTAAGAAAAACCTATACACCAGCAAATTCAGCAGAATCTATCCGTCTACGTTCTGCTGTAAACTCGAAGAAGATTGGAATATCCGTGTTAGCAAAACTTTTGCCTCTACGAACTTCCTTAATCTCATACTCAAATGTTGAATACTCTACTAAATCATTTGGGTTCGCTAATACCTGAACCTCTTTTGTCTCTTCATTCAATACTGCCAGTCCCGCCTTTATCATGTCTGGGACTGAAATTGATACCTCAATATTTCTTATTTTTTCAAGACCAAACTTAGATTGCGGATGTGTTTCTTCACTAGGTGCTACAAACGCCCGTATTTGTATAATATCTGAAAAACGCTTTCTTGTTTCAGATATTTCTAAGTGAGTCTCGTCTATATCCTCTTCCGATATTATAATCTTCCTATACGGAACTAAAGGGTATAGGTATTTACACTGGCCTTCAACTAATTGATAAACCAGTTTTATATCTTTCAAAGATGGAAATGTTGTCTGCATGATTACCCAATTATAGCTGACAAAGGTTGTCTGTAGTCCTGCAACTTTTCCTCTACTTTTTCTAATTCCATCTGGGCTTGCTGTCTCAAATCAGAAGCATCTAAACTAAGAGTCCCCGCCGCTGTTTGAATACCTGCAAACTTCCCACGAATCATACTAAGAATCATCTTCGCATTTGCCACTACACCCATTAAAAACGAATTCTGCAAATTAGAATTCTGAGAAGCCCCAAGAGACGCTATATCAAAATCCCTAGTTAATACATATTGTATATCATAATTACCCCCACTGGTGGCAATATATAATTTCTTATTAGTCTCGTCCAATCGCCAGTCAGGGTCTACGCCACGTATCCGTCTAGTCATCTCAAAATGCTGTTTGAAAATCACCCAATCAGAATTTGCAAATCGAGGAGGCATAGCCCTAGCAAGATACTCAAAGTCAGACATATTTTCAAGATTGGTAATCGTAGAAGGGAACAGCACCTGAACAGACTTTACTCCTCTAACCCCTTCAGGTAAGTCTACGACTACCGTAGTAACGCCCAAAGAAACCATAGTAACAGTATTACTATCATCATCCTCTGTGCCGTAACTATGGGTTAATTGCAAATCATCCCAATAGAGATATTCATTGAACAGTTTTAGTGTCTTATCTATACACTGGTCAATTTGAGTATCCACCAGTTCTACTTCAACCGTAGGGTAGCCTAACTCCGTCAAGACATACTCACGGACAGTGGAACGATTCAAGGGAATTAAAGACATACTTTAAAAATCTTTCTTTACAGATGTATGCTTCTTTTTAATATGATTAGTCAAAGTTTTTTTCGACCTAAACTGTTTTCCACAAGTATTACATTTAAATAATTTAGGAATTTTCTTAATTTCAGGCTCTACTTTTGCAGGCTCTTCTACCTTAACAGGTTCAGGCTCTACTTTTGCAGGCTCTTCTACCTTAACAGGTTCAGGCTCTACTTTTGCAGGCTCTTCTACCTTAACAGGTTC
>Ga0075116_10000084_pt1 | contig 41911 bp, 39 predicted proteins | sample AntAceMetag02UKC_FD_69786 | JGI IMG/M metagenome (GOLD analysis project Ga0075116, IMG submission 69786) | Saline lake microbial communities from Ace Lake, Antarctica- Antarctic Ace Lake Metagenome 02UKC | ecosystem: Environmental > Aquatic > Non-marine Saline and Alkaline > Saline | place...
GATGTAGGGGTTCACCCCAGAGCATTTATTCAGGGTGATTGTGGCCATTTGAAAAGCGATATTATCCATAAAGGTTATCCGACTTTTGAACATTTTGTGGGCAGTATAAATTACCAAACTACAAAAGAAGCTGAGAAATGGATAGTAACAAATCGTAAAATGACTTTAATGCATGCAATGCGTAGGATGATCGACCGGTTTTTTAGACGCTTTATCGGAAAAAGAGGTTTTAAAGACGGCTTTATAGGATTTATGATTGCTTTTTTCGATAGTTTTTATCAGATACTTAGTTATGCTAAGTATTACCAGATAAAGAAGGAACAGGAAAATGAAAGTAAAAAGAAATAAGATTAAGGTGCTATTTTTAAGTTTTATTTTTATGAATGTTTTTTTATTAAATGCAGATGCTTTTTGGGAACAAATCAGGGATAGCTATATTACTACTAGTCTTTATGCTTTGGCGATTGATTTAGATAAAGACAATTTAATGTTTGCCGGTGCAAAATCAGTATTATTAAAAAGTAGCAACCAAGGAAAGAGCTGGCAAGAGGTTTTTATTACTGGTAGTGAGAATAGGGTTAATTATATATATTTAAAACATCCTGAGATTTATGTAGTTACTGATAAAAAAATCTTTAAGAGCATTGATGGAGGAAAAGACTTTCAGATTGTTTACCAGGATATATCAGACAATGCAAAACTAAATTATTTTATAAAAAATAACAATAAAAGTTTTATTGCATCCAATATGGGTTTGTTTGTTTCGTTTGATAACGATGCTACGTTTACTAAGATCGATTGTTTTCCTGAAGAGGCCCAGATTTATAAGGTGGTTTTCTCTAAAGTAGATGACACCTGTTTAGTTTTGACTAGTCATGGTTTATACAGTTCTGGTGTTGAGGCTTTTAATTTTAAGTGTGTTTTTTCTGCCAATTCAACCGGAAGCGAAGAAGAAGATTTTGATTACCGCTACTCAGATTCAGAGGATTTTGAAGGCAATATCCTTACCACTGTTCATATTGATGAATTTGATAATAGTAAAATATATCTAGGAACCAATAAGGGTCTTTTTATTTCCAAAAATAATGCCCGTACATTTAACAGATTGATTCTGCCTAATTTCGGAAGGCCGTTTATAACCCAGATTATCAATGATAATAATGATCCTGGTCTTATATACGTATTAAGCAGCATTGGTTTTTCTAAGATTGATATTAAAGGTTTAGCCTGTGAATCATTATATAAAGGGCTGGTTACAGATAACCTTCGTTTTGTCAAGCAGGACAATATTGGTGGTATTTGGTTAGCTACTGATAAAGGGTTATTTACCAGCAGTAAAGAACAGGTTTCGGTTTATGCTGATGTAGATAAACAAAATTTAGAGCATCTTTGGCTTCAGAATGCTGCTTTAATCTATAATGATGTTGATCCTAAAAAAATCGCTGCTTGGCGAAAGTCTCTTAAGGTTAGAGCCCTTATGCCTGATTTATCCTTAGATTATGATAAGACGATTAATTATGATAGCACAGAAGAAGCTTATTTTACTGGTCCGCGTGACTGGGGCGTTAATTTAAGCTGGGATTTGGCTGATTTGATCTGGAATAATTATCAGGATGATATCGATACCAAAAGCAGGCTTAATACACAGCTTAGAATAAATATTTTAGATAATGTAAACAGGCTTTATTTTGAAAGAAAGCGTCTTGCGTCAGAGTTAAGGCAAAAGAGCAGCCTTAGTATTGATGAAGAAAATGATTTAAAATTAAGAATAGAAGCCTTAACCGCAAATTTAGACGGTTATACCGGAGGGTATTATTCAAACATATTGGAAGGAAGAGAAAGATAAATGAAGGTTTTAATCACCGGTGGGGCTGGACTTGTAGGAAGCCATGCCGCAGAGTACTATGCTAAAGGGAAAAATAAAGTTATTGTATTAGATAATCTAATGCGCTCAACACTTTTTGGTTATGATAAAGCTTCGGTTGAATATAACTGGAAATATCTAAAAAGCTTTAAGAATATAAAATGTGTTAAAGGCGATGTAAGAAGTGAGCGTGATGTAAAAAGAGCAATAGGTAAAGGTGTAGATGCAGTTATTCATACCGCAGGTCAACCTGGAGTGTCATCATCAGTTCTAATGCCCAGGGAAGATTTTAGTATTAATGCCTATGGTACGTTTAATGTATTAGAATGCATAAGGAAAATATCTCCTAAAGCAGCATTTGTGTATTGTTCTACGAACAAGGTTTATGGAGAAAATGTGGATAAAATTCCTTTAATAAAAAAAGCCAAAAGGTATCTTTACAAAGGTAAAAAAGGGATTAATGAGAATATGTTGACGGATCTTACCGGACATACGCCTTATGGGGTTTCAAAGTTAGTCGGGGATTTATACACGCAGGAATATGCCCATATATACGGGATGAAGACTGGTGTATTCAGGATGTCTTGTATTTACGGCACGAGGCAGTTTGGTTTTGAGGATCAAGGTTGGGTTGCCTGGTTTGTGATTGCAAATCTACTCAATAAACCGATTACCATTTTTGGTGATGGTAGGCAGGTAAGGGATCTGCTTTATGTTCAAGATTTGGTAAAAGCGTATGATAAGTTTATTCAGTCTAAAAAGCAAAGCGAGTTATTTAATATCGGAGGTGGTGTAAAAAATACCAGGTCATTATTGGAATTTATTGATGATTTGGAAAGTTTGACAGGAAAAAAAACAAAGATAAAGTTTTCCAAATGGCGGCCATCAGATCAGAAGGTTTATATTACCGATACTAGAAAGGTTGAGAAAGTATTAAATTGGAAGACTCAGATTGATGTAAAAGAAGGTATTACTAGGCTTATTGATTGGGTAAAAGAAAACAGGAAGTTCTTTTCATAAACTATGAAAGTAATTTTTTTAGATAGAGACGGAGTGATTAATAAATTCCCCGGTAGGAGAAAATATGTTACTAGTCTCAATAAATTTAAATTTATCCCGCAGGCTTTAACAGCTTTAAAAAAACTCACTCAACATAATTATAAGATATTTGTAATCTCGAATCAGGCGGGAGTGTCGAAAAAAGTTTATTCTCTTAAGGCTCTATTAAAGATTACAAATTATATGTTTGAAGAGTTTAAAAATTGCAATATTAGAATTGATGAAATTGATTATTGCACGCATTTGCATTCTGATAATTGTAATTGCCGAAAACCTAATACCGGTTTGATAGAAAAGCGACTTAAGCAGCTTAAGATTAAAAAAAGCGAACGTAAAGATATATTTTTTATCGGTGATAGCTTAACCGATGTAGAAACCGGTAAAAGAGCGGGTTTAAAGACTATACTTGTTCTATCGGGAAGAGAAAAAAGAAGCAATAGGAAAAAATGGGAATATATACCTGATTATATTACCAAAGATTTAAATACAGCTGTTAACTATATATTAAGGAGAGCATAAAATGAAAATATTGGTTATTTATGCTACAGCTGGAGCTGGCCATAGAAGAGCTGCTGAGGCAATATATAATTATCTCATCAAAGATAAAAATCATGAAGTAAAAAAGATCGATGCTCTTGATTATTCTAATCGATTTTTTAAGTATATTTATTCACAGGGGTATTTGTTTGTTATAAAACGCCTTCAGTTTATTTGGATAATGCTTTTTTATGCGCCGGTTAATAAAATAAGCTCATTTTTTGCTAATGCATTTAGGTTTTTGGTAAACAGAATCAATCTATTTAGATTGGTAAGTTATATTTTAAAAGAAAAGCCTGACTGTATAGTATCGGCTCATTTTTTACCTAACGAGGTAGCAGCATTTATAAAGAGATTTTTTAAGGTAAATTTTAGAGTGGTTTCAATTGTTACTGATTTTACCGTACATCCTTTTTGGGTAACAAGTGGAGTTGATGAGTATATCGTTGCTTCGGAAAAAACAAAAAAAGAGATTATTCAGCTGGGAGTAAAAGAAGCCTCAGTTAGGGTAATTGGTATTCCTATTGACGAAAAGTTTTTGAATGATTTTGACAGAAAAATAATAGCGCAGGCTAATTCGCTGGATTCTGAAAAGTTTACGGTTATTGTAGTAACAGGAGCAATCGGCGTAGGTCCGATTGAACAGATTGCCAGGCTATTGTCAGAAAATAAAATTCAGACAATTGTTGTTTGCGGGAAGAATAAGATCTTATTGGATAAATTAAACAAGGCAAGATTAGATTATTTAAAACCTTTAGGATTTGTGGATAATATGCATGAACTGATGTCTATTGCAGATGTTATCGTTACAAAGCCAGGAGGTCTTAGTGTGTCCGAATCATTGGCAAAAAAGCTTTTCATGATTTTTATTTCTCCTATACCCGGACAGGAAACTGCAAATGCGTTTTTGATGCAGGAATTAGGAGTAGGGGTTTCCATTGATCAACCGCAGTCTATTGTTGAGAAGATTATAGAGCTAAAGAACGATCCGCAGAAGTTAGAGTCTATAAAAGAAAAATTCTCTGCAATTTCAAAAAAAACAGTTCTAGAAGAGATAAAAGATGAAATTTGCCGAAGTGGTGGTTGGTTTACCGATTGATGGTCCTTTTGATTATTCTATTCCTGATAATCTGACCAATCAAGCCAAAGCCGGTAGCCGGGTAAGCGTGATGTTTCATAACAGAAAACTTACTGGTTACGTGCTTAAAATTAAAGAAAGCTCTATCTTTGATAATGATAAGATAAAGCCGATTATTGAGGTTGTTGATAAGGTTGCGATTATCAATAGCGATATTTATAATTTAGCAAAGGAAATTTCTGATTACTACTGTTGTTCATTGGGCCAGGCAATTGAAACAATTTTACCTGAGGGCCTGAAAAAATCAAAGAGACTTTTTTTTCAAGATGCTAATTATAAAGATAATAAAAAGGCTCCTGGAAAAATAACCGCTGCTTTTGGATATAATGATACCAAGAAATATAGTTATGTTTTAGAGTTAATAAAAAAATATCTAAGCATTAACCAACAGGTTTTAATAATTGTTCCTCAGCTAAGCGATATCAACAGATGGCAAGAGGTTTTAAAGATATACCAGGAAAGAATAGTTTTACTGCACAGTTATCAAAAACATAAAGAACAGGTTGATTCTTGGTTTAATATAGCCAGTAGTGGAAAAAAGATAGCCATTGGCACAATGAGTGCTGTTTTTTCGACAGGAAAGAATATTGGCTTGATTGTGATAGACGAAGAGTCATCTTTTGTCTATAAGCAAAGACAGTTTCCTTTTTATCATGTAAGAGATATTGCAAAAATCCGTTCAAGAATTGAAAATAAAGATGTTTTATTTTTAAGTCAAATTCCTTCTATTGACACCTTTTATCAGTCTTATAAAGGGAATATCGAAAAGGTTGGTTTAGAAAAAAAACAGGAAGCAGTAAATGTCAGGATTATTGATTCAGGGGATATAAGAAGGCAGAATTTATTAATTTCACCGTATCTTGAGGATCGTCTAAGTCTAGAATTAAAAAAGAAGAATAAGGTTTTACTTTTTCTTAATCGCAGGGGACATTCTAATATCCTTCGTTGTGATAAGTGTTCTTATATTCTTCGCTGTAAGAGGTGTTCTGCAGCGCTTGTGTTTGATAACAAAACCAATGAATTAAGCTGCCATTTATGCGAAGCCAGGTATCCTGTTATTGATTCGTGTCCGAAGTGTAACAGCAAATACGTTAAGTTTTCAGGGATTGGTATTGAAAAAATAGCCAATAGAATAAAGTTTATATTTCCCAATGCAAGATTGAAGTTGCTTGATAGGCAAACGACAACACAAAGCCTAGTTGATTTCGATATATTGATTTCAACTTCTTCGGTTTTTAATCTTAAAGAAAGAACACAATTTGATTTAACTTGTGTGTTATCATTAGATGAGGGAATGGATATGCCGGATTTCCGCAACAATGAAAATACGTTTACAATGCTTAGTAAGATTAATTCAATCACAAAAAAAGAAATGATTGTCCAGACAAGACATCCTGATATCAGCTATTTAAAATATTTAAAAGATATGGATTTCGATTCATTTTTTAAACAGGAATTAAAAGAAAGAAAGCAGTTTAATTTTCCTCCTTATTGTCAGTTGATAGCGATAAATATGCGTTCTAAGAAAGAAGATCTTGTCGGTAAGAAAATAAATGAGCTTTATGAAAGTTTAATAGGACTGAATATTTCCGATCTGCAGGTTTTTAAGCCGGTAATGGACAGTCCTTATAAGCTGCGCAATTCTTACAGGTGGCAGGTTGTGATGAAGGTAAAAGATTTTAGTAGAGTAAGAGGAAATATAAAAAAAATTGCTAATGATTATTATCAATCGGGTATAATAACAACAATAAACGTGGATATCTAAAGCTTATGAAAATAATATTTTTTGGAAGTTCTGGTTTTAGCCTCGAGTCATTAAGGCTGTTAAATAATAGCGGTCATAAAATTATATTGGTTGTTTCTCAGCCTTCAAGAAAAATGGGCAGACATCTGCATTTAACGAGTACGCCAGTTGAGAAATTAGCCAAACAGTTGTCTTTGGAGGCTTTTAGCACTGAGGATATTAACAGTAAAGATTCTTTAAAAATTTTAAAAGAAAAAAAAGCAGATCTGTTTGTCGTGGTTTCCTACGGACAGATTTTTAAAGGTGATTTTTTAAAAATACCTAAAACAATGTGTATAAATTTACATGCGTCGCTTCTTCCTAAATATAGAGGGGCTTCACCGATTAATTGGTCTATTATAAATGGCGATACGCATACTGGGGTAACTATATTTAAGGTAGAACAGAAAATGGATTCTGGCGGCATCATCCTTCAAGATAAAATAACGATTGATGATATGGATACTGCAGTTAGTTTAACGGATAAATTATCCGTTTTGGGCGCAAAGGTTTTAATAGATTCAGTTGATAAAATTGTTGCTAATGATTTTAAACTTATCTCCCAAGATGAAAGTAAGGCGACTTACACAAGTAAACTTACTAAAGAGCTTGGTTTAATTGATTGGAATAAAGATGCAGCAAGTATATTAAATCAGATTAGAGGTTGTTTTGGTTGGCCGGGAAGCTTTACTTATTATCGGGGAAGGTTGATGAAGATATTTACAGTAAGCGTAGAAAATGTAAATTTAACTGAACCGGGGAAGGTAATTAGAATCTCTGGTTCGGGAATCTTGGTTCAGTGCGCCAAAGATTCGCTGTCTATTAAGGAATTACAGCTTGAAAGCGGCAAACGCATGGATAGTGCGACTTTCTTGGCAGGACATAAGATAACTTCCGGGGAAAAGTTAGGCAAGATTTAGTTAGGTGAAATGTATTGAATTCTAGTAGGTTTTTAGTATAATTAATGCTATGCCAGAGCTAAGAAAAGATCCAGTTGTGGGACGTTGGGTAATAATCGCAAAAGAGCGCGCCAAAAGGCCTAATGATTTTAAAAAAGGTTTTCAGGGTCCGCCTGAAGGGGAATGTCCTTTTTGCGAAGGTAAAGAACATCTTACGCCGCCTGAGGTTTATGCCGTACGTTCCGCAGGCTATAAAAAAGATGGTCCTCGCTGGCAGGTAAGGGTTATTCCCAGTAAGGCACCTTTTTTAAAAATAGAAGGCAATCTGGATCGGCGGGCAGATGGCATTTATGATATTATGAATGGAATCGGCGCGCACGAGCTTGTTATTGAAACCCCAAAACATATCTCTAACATTGCTGATTTAAGTCAGGATCAGATAACCAATGTGCTTGAGACCTACATTCAAAGAATTGATGATTTAGAAAAGGATAAACGGTTTAAGTACGTGCTTGTGTTTAAAAACCACGGGTGGCTTTCTGGTGGCGGCAGGGTAAAACATTGTAAATCCCAGATTATTGCCATGCCGGTTAACCCTAAGCGCGTAAAAGAAGAGCTTGTCGGCGCAAGCAGGTATTATGAGTATCATGAACGTTGTATTTTCTGCGACTTGGTAAAACAAGAGTTAAAAAGCAAAGAACGCCTTGTTTGTGATATCGATGGTTTTGTAGCCATAACGCCTTTTGCCTCAAGGTTTCCTTTTGAGATGTGGATTTTGCCTAAAGAGCATAATTGTGATTTTTCTAAAAGCAACAAAGATAACCTGCCACACTTAGCTGATGTTTTGAAAAAAGTGCTTACAAAATTAAAGGTGGGCTTAGATGACCCGCCGTATAATTTCATTATTCATACCGCGCCTTTCCGTAAGCGTAAGCCAGGATATTGGAAGACAATTAATGAAGATTTTCACTGGCATATTGAAATAATCCCCAGGCTTACTAAAGTGGCTGGTTTTGAATGGGGAACAGGTTTTTATATTTGTCCTGTTCCTCCGGAAAATGCTGCGGAGTTTTTAAGAGGGGTAAAGGTATAATGGCAGAATTGCGTAGAGACCCAATACTTGGCCGTTGGGGTATAATCAATACAGATAAGACAGCTAATATCGATGATTTCGAAAGAGAAAAGCACGAGCCCAAAAAAGGTCTTTGTGTGTTTTGTTACGGTAACGAAGATAAGACCCCTATTGAAATCGAAGCTTTTAGAATGCCGGATACAAAACCAAATACACCCGGTTGGACAGTGCGCGTTATACCGAACAAATTTCCCGCGCTTCAGATAGAAGGTAATCTTGATAAAAGAGGCCTCGGTATATTTGATTTATCGAACGGAATTGGTGCGCATGAAGTTATCGTAGATACACCTTATCATGATAAGAATATTCCTGAATTGGAAATAGATGAGGTTAGAGATATGCTTTATATGTATTCAAGAAGGGCAATGGATTTAATTAAGGATAAGCGTTTTAAATACATTATGATTTTTAAAAACTACGGTTTTTCCGCCGGTGCATCTTTAGAACACCCACATTCACAGTTGATTGCTTTGCCGATGGTGCCTAAAAATGCTGCAGAAGAGTTGCGTGGTGCGCAAAAGTATTTTGAATTTAGAGGCAGATGTATATTTTGTGATATGATTGCGCAGGAAATAAAAGAAAAAAAGCGTATCGTATTTGAAAATGATGACTATGTTGCTTTTTGTCCATTTGTGCCCAGATTTTCTTTTGAGACCTGGATTTTGCCAAAAAAACATCATGCCTCTCTTTATAAATACGCGGATTCAGCAGAGAAATTAGACGGGCTAGCGGCGATTTTGAAAGAAGTTTTATTAAGATTAAAAATTAGCTTGCAAGATCCGGCATATAATTATATAATTCATTGTGCTCCGAGTTACTCAATGGAGAGTGTAAGTTATCATTGGCACATTGAAATTATTCCGAAGTTGACAAGGGTAGCAGGGTTTGAGTGGGGAACAGGTTTTTATATGGTTTCATTCCCGCCAGAATTATCTGCACAGAAGTTGAGACAAGTAAAAAAATAAAAACAATCAAGAAGGAGGAAGTAAAATGCTTAAAGTCGGTATTAATGGGTTTGGTAGGATTGGTAGGTTAGTTTTTAGGTCAGCACTAGAGAAAAAGACAAAGGGTTTTGAGATCGTTGCAGTAAATGATATTACAGATGCAAAGACTTTGGCCCATCTTTTAAAATACGATTCAAATTTTGGTATTCTTGATGTTGATGTAACAGTTCAAGGAAATGATTTGGTAGTTGATGGTAAGACGATTAAGGTTTCAGCAGAAAGAGATCCGGCTAAGCTTCCTTGGAAGGCTTTAGGCGTTGATGTGGTAGTAGAATCAACTGGAATCTTCAGAGACAGAGAAAAGGCTGGACTGCATCTAGTTGCAGGAGCAAAAACCGTAATAATTTCCGCTCCGGCAAAAGGAGATATAAAAACCGTTGTTTTAGGTGTCAATGAAGAAACTTTAGATATTAAAAAAGACAATATTATTTCTAACGCATCTTGTACAACAAACTGTATTGCTCCGGTTGTTAAAGCTTTAAAAGACGCCCTAGGAGTCAAAAAGGGTCTGATGACAACGATTCATTCCTATACCAATGATCAGAAGATATTAGATCTTCCACATTCTGATTTAAGAAGGGCAAGAGCGGCAGCACTTTCAATGATTCCTACGACAACAGGTGCGGCCAAGGCAGTAGGTTTGGTTATTCCTGAGCTTAAGGGTAAACTTGATGGTATGGCAATGAGAGTACCTACGCCTACGGTTTCCGTGGTGGATGTGGTTTTAACAACTGGAAAAGAAACCACCAAAGAAGAAGTTAATGATATTTTTAAAAAGGCTTCAGAGTCAACGCTAAAAGGTATTCTGGGGGTAACAGATTTACCTTTGGTTTCAGTTGATTTTAGAAAAAACTCATTGTCTAGTATAGTGGATAGCCAGTTAACATTCGTTCAGGGTGATTCAGTTAAGGTTTTATCTTGGTATGACAACGAATGGGGATATTCCTGTCGCGTAGTAGATTTGATTGACTATTTGATTAAAAAAGGAATATAATTCGTTATGGCAAAATTAACTGTTAAGGATATTGAGCTAAACGATAAAAAGGTTTTAGTCCGCTGTGATTTTAACGTCCCGCAGGATGAAAATCTTAATATTACCGATGACAGAAGAATCAAAGCTGCTTTACCGACAATTGAGTATATCCTTTCGCAAAATCCAAAAAAGCTAATTTTGGCCAGTCATTTAGGTAGGCCTAAGGGTAAAGTAGTTGATAAGTATAGCCTTAAGCCGGTGGCGAAGCGTTTAGCAGAATTTTTAAACCAAGATGTTTTGCTGCTTAATGATTGCATTGGCGAAGAGGTTGTTAAAGAAATTACAGAAAGTAAGCAGAAAATAGTTTTATTGGAGAATTTAAGGTTCCATGCTGAAGAAGAAAAAAATGATTCTGAATTTGCCAAAAAACTTAGCTTGTTAGCAGATGTTTATGTCAATGATGCCTTTGGTACGGCACACCGCGCGCATGCCTCCACAGAAGGCGTTACGCGTTTTTTAAGATCGGCTGCTGGGTTTTTATTAAAGAAGGAAATCGATTATCTTTCCAAGGCAACGGGTGAGGTTGAAAAGCCTTATTATTTGATTTTAGGTGGTGCAAAGGTATCTGACAAGATCCCTATGATTGAGAACTTGATTGATAAGGTGGATAAGATAATTATTGCCGGTGGTATGGCCTATACATTTTTAAAGGCTAAAGGAGTAAGTATCGGTAGTTCAAAATTAGAAGCAGAAAAGCTTGATTTGGCCAAGTCTTTATTGGATGAGGCAGAAAAAAAGAATGTAAAAATAGTTTTACCAATTGACCATGTTGTGAGCGATAAGTTTGACAAAGACGCTGAGAGTAACATTACTGATAGTGAGACTATCCCTGATGGAATGATGGCTTTGGATATCGGACCTAAAAGTATAGAGCTATTTAATAATGAGTTAAAGGACGCTAAGACTATTGTTTGGAATGGACCCTTAGGTGTGTTTGAGATGGATAAGTTTGCCAAAGGAACTCGCGAGGTAGCTATTTTTATAGGGAAAATACCCGCTACTACAATAATCGGCGGAGGAGATACTGCAGCAGCAATTGCCAAATTTAATTTAGATGATAAAATGAGCCATATATCTACAGGCGGAGGCGCATCATTAGAATTTTTAGAAGGAAAGCTTTTACCTGGGATTGAGGCTTTAACAGAGAAAGAGTAAAGATGCGTAGATATATAATTGCCGGTAACTGGAAAATGTATAAGACAATCACTGAGTCTATTGAACTTGCTAATAGTTTAAAGAGAGAGTTGATCGATTGTGCTTCTTTAGATATTGTACTTTGCCCGAATTATGTTGCGTTGTCAGAGGTCCAGGAGGTTGTCTATGGAACCAATATTGAAGTAGGTGCACAAAATGTTTTTTGGCAGGAAGAAGGCGCTTTTACAGGTGAAGTTTCCGCTGCTATGATTAAAGATGTTGGTTGTAAATACGTAATCATCGGACACTCTGAAAGAAGACAGTATTTTAATGAAACCAATGAAACAGTGAATAAAAGAATTACCCATGCCTTAAAGCATGAGCTTATTCCTATTGTCTGTGTTGGTGAGAATTTAAAACAGCGTGAATCTGAGAAGACCTTTGAGGTTGTTGAAGACCATATTAAAGGAGCCTTGGGAGGCTTTGCTAAAGAAGAATTGAGTTCTTTGATTATAGCCTATGAGCCTGTCTGGGCTATTGGAACAGGCAAAACTGCAACTCCGGATCAAGCCCAACAAGTGCATAAATTCATCAGAGATTTGCTTGCTAAATTATTTGACGAGGAGTTTGCATCAAGTGTGCGCATACAATATGGAGGAAGTGTGAAACCTGAAAATGCCAATGATCTGATGACGCAAAATGATATTGATGGTGCATTAGTGGGTGGGGCAAGTTTAAAGGTGGATAGTTTTGTAAAGATAGTCAAAATAACTGAAAGCATAATAAAATGACGCAGGCAATTTTAATTGGTATTTATTCTGTGGCGTGTTTACTTTTGATATTCGTAATTCTTGTACAGTCTGGCCGCGGCGGTGGTCTTGTAGAGAGTTTTTCCGGGGCTGAATCAATCTTCGGTACAAAGACAAATTCATTTCTGGTTAAATTAACAGCGATTTTAGCTACGATATTTTTATGTTCTGCCATATTGATCGCTTATCTATCTAAATCCAGCAGTAAGTCTTTGTTGGATGATTATACAAGTAAGTCAACTACAGCTGTGTCAGAATCAGCTGAAGAAGCTTCAATGGAAGCATCTGAAGTCGAGCCTTTACAGGACCTTGAGGAAGATGCCGTTCAAGAAAAAAACCAATAAATTTATCTTAAAGGAAAGCTATATTAAAAAACTACCGCTTATGACGGTAGTTTTTTTATTGCTTGTTACGGTTTGCTTTGCTTGTGACTTTGGCGATGCATTAATTGATACCTCAAGCGCAGATGCGCGTACGCTTTTGCCAATACTGGCATCAGATACAGCCTCTAGTTCTATCACCGGTTTGATTTTCAACGGTCTTGTTAAATACGATAAAGATATTAATCTCGTAGGTGATCTGGCCCGGTCTTGGGAAATAAGCAGTGATAAACGCGAGATAACCTTTCATTTAAGAGAAAATGTCTATTGGCATGACGGAGAGCAATTTAGTGCCGAAGATGTAAAATTTACTTATGAAAAACTGATTGATCCACAGGTAAGGACTCCTTATAGCGGTGATTTTGAGCGCATCAATAAGGTTGAGATAGTGGATTCTTTTACAATAAAGGTTAGCTATAAACAGCCTTTTTCTCCAGGTTTATCGAGCTGGGGAATGTCAATAATGCCAAAGCATATTTTAAAGGATCATGATTTAAATAATACCGAGTTTAGCCGTAATCCAATCGGAACCGGTCCTTATAGGTTTAAAAAATGGATTACTCAGGAAAAGATCGAGTTAGTTGCCAATAAAGATTATTTTGAAGGTTCTCCTTTCATAAGTAGAATTATAACCCGCATAATCCCTGATAGTGATACTTTATTTTTGGAGCTTCAGACAAAAAATGTTGATTGGATGTCTCTTACGCCCTTACAGTTTAAGAAAAAAACCAATAAAGATTTTTTTAAAAATAATTTTAATAAATTTAGAACACAGGCATTCCAGTATACGTATTTAGGATATAATTTAAATGACGTTAGATTTAAAGATAAAAGAGTCCGTCAGGCATTAAATTATGCGGTGGATAAGCAGGAGCTAATCAACGGGGTTTTGTTAGGTTTTGGTAGAGTTTGCACAGGGCCTTTTATTCCTGAAAGCTGGGCCTATAATGATAAGGTGGCTGACGTTGAGTTTAACCCTAAAAAGGCAAAGATTATTCTTAAGCAGGCAGGTTGGTCAGATACAGATAGCGATGGGATTATTGATAAAAACAACGAACCTTTCGAATTTACTTTAATTACCAACCAGGGGAATGATTTAAGAATAAGGAGTGCTGAGATTATCCAAAGGCGTTTGGCTGATATTGGTATAAAAATGAAGATTAAGGTTATTGAATGGTCTTCGTTTTTAAGCGAATTTATTGATAAGAGGCGCTTTGAGGCGGTGCTTTTAGGATGGTCTTTATCAAGGGATCCGGATAATTATGATATATTTCATTCTTCAAAAACAAAAGAGGGAGAGTTTAATTTTGTAGGCTATAATAATCAGAAGGTGGATAAACTCTTAGAGCAAGGTCGCAGCATATTTGAACAAAGCAAGCGTTCAGAAATATACAGGCAGATACATAAAATAATTTACGATGATCAGCCTTATATGTTTTTATATGTCCCAGATAGCCTTTCGATTATTGATAAGCGTTTTCAGGGCATTATTCCAGCTGCTATCGGAATAGGTTATAATCTTATCAAGTGGTGTGTGCCTAAAGAGAACCAGCGTTACAGAAACTTTTTTAGACAATGATACGTTTTATTATTAAAAGACTTTTAGGATTATTGCCTTTACTTTTAGGGATAACTTTAATTTCTTTTTTTGTAATTCATTTAGCTCCCGGTGAGCCTACGGTTTTGCAGGAAGCAATGAATCCTAAGGTTTCTTTAGAGGTACACAGTCGTCTGGTGAAGCTTTATGATTTAGATAAGCCACTTTCTTTACAGTATATAAATTGGCTTTCCCGTGTTGCCAGGTTTGATTTCGGTACCTCTTTTATCGACGGAAGGCCGGTGATAGAAAAAATTGCAAGAAGACTTCCGCTGACTTTATTTATAAATATTACTTCGATGTTATTGATTTTTTTGATTGCTTTGCCTTTGGGTATTATTTCAGCTGTAAAGAAAAATTCTTTTTTTGATAGAAGTGTGACTGTATTTGTATTTATCGGTTTTGCTATACCTACATTTTGGTTGGCATTGTTACTGATGGATTTTCTAGGCGTAAAACTAGGTGTTTTGCCGGTTGTGGGTTTAAAATCAATTGATTTTGAATATTTTACCCCTGTACAAAAAATACTTGATTTGGTTAAGCATTTGGTTTTGCCGATTGTTTTATCAGCATTTTCCGGCCTTGCAGGAATGTCGCGTTATATGCGTACCAGCATGGTAAACGTGTTAAAGTCTCCTTATATCTATACTGCAAAAGCCAAAGGCCTGCCGCAATCACAGGTTGTGTTTAAACACGCACTGCGCAATGCGGTTTTACCGATTGTTACAATATTGGGTTTATCTATTCCTGCTTTAATTGGGGGAAGCGTAATCTTTGAAACGATTTTTTCACTTCCCGGTATGGGAAGATTGTTTTATGAGGCAGTAATGCAAAGAGATTATTCAATGATTATGGCTTCTTTAGTTATTGGCGCATTTTTGACTTTGATCGGTAATCTCTTAGCCGATATAGCCTATGCCTATGTTGATCCAAGAATAAGGTATGCAAAACAATGAAAAAAGTTTTTAAAAATAAAATGGTTTTAATAGGTACGGTAATTATTCTTTCTTTTTTAGTATTGGCGGTTTTTGCCGAGATTTTTTCCGGGTATGATCCTACAGCTATTGTAATTGAAGATGCCTTGGTGGCTCCTAGTGCCAGTCATTGGTTGGGAACAGATCAATTAGGCAGAGATGTATTTGCGCGACTTGTCTTTGGCGCGAGGATTTCTTTAAGTATTGGTTTTATTGCTGTGGGGATTGCAACTTTAATCGGGGTAATTCTTGGGTCTTTAGCTGGTTATTACAGGGGGTGGGTAGATTCAGTGATTATGCGTTTTGTGGATATCATGCTATGTTTTCCTGTATTTTTCTTGCTTCTTGCAGTTATTGCGTTACTTGAGCCGTCGATATTTAATATTATGATTATAATTGGTTTGACCAGTTGGATGGGCGTTGCCAGGCTTATTAGAGCAGAGATATTAAGCCTGAAGGAGCGCGAGTTTATTTTATCAGAATATGCTTTAGGTGCAGGTACTGCTAGGATTATATTAAAACATTTAATACCCAACGCAATAGGGCCGGTTTTGGTTTCAGCTACTTTAGGAATCGGCGCGGCGATTCTTGTGGAGTCATCTTTAAGTTTTTTAGGCCTTGGAGTGCAGCCGCCAACAGCAAGCTGGGGCAATATGCTTATCGAGGCAAAATCTACCCTGGGTGTTGCCTGGTGGCTTACGGTGTTTCCGGGGGTTTCTATTCTTTTTACGATTTTAGGATTTAATCTAATTGGTGAAGGATTAAGGGAGGTTTTTGGTTATAATGGCTAAATTGCTGGATATTAAAAACCTAAAGGTTGGGTTTGAAAATGACGATGTTTTTACCGAGGCGGTAAAGGGGATAGATCTGTTTGTAAACGAAAGCCAGATTTTAGGTCTTGCTGGTGAAAGTGGTTCAGGTAAGAGCGTAACCACACTTTCTATTACGAGACTTTTACCTTCTTCTGCAACAGTGTCTGGAAGTGTCTGTTTTGAAGGTGAGGATTTATTAAGCATTGATGAGGCTCGTATGATTCATATCCGCGGCAGAAAAATAAGCTATATTTTTCAGGAGCCGACAAGTTTTTTAAATCCAGTTTTTTCAATCGGTTCACAAATCAGTGAGTCTTTGATTTTTCATCAAAAACTGACAAAAAAACAGGCATTTGAGGAGTCGGTTAGAGTTTTAGAACAGGTGCATATGTCTAACCCAAGAGAACAGATGCATCAATATCCGCATCAGCTTTCAGGAGGAATGAATCAGAGGGTGATGATTGCTATGGCTTTAGCCTGCAGGCCAAAGCTTCTGATTGCCGATGAGCCTACAACTGCACTTGATGTTACTATAGAATCAGGCATCTTGGATTTATTGCTGGAATTAAAACAAAAAATGAATTTATCGATTATACTTATAAGTCATGACCTATCTATTATGGAGCGTCTGGCCGATAGGATTGCGATTATGAAAGACGGCCATATAGTAGAATGCGATCAGACAAAAATAATTCTTAATAACCCGCAGCATAGCTATACAAAGAATCTTATGGATTCTATTATAAGGTTATAAAATGAATAAGATAATTGAAACGAATAATTTGTCAAAACATTTTAATTTAGGAAAAGGACCTTTAGGAAAAACTAAGGTTATTGTAAAAGCGGTTGATGATTTAAGTTTTTCTGTGTTTGATAATGAAATCCTTGCTATTGTCGGAGAATCTGGATGCGGTAAATCTACTTTGGCAAAACTTATATTAAAGCTTATCCTGCCTACTAAAGGTGAAGTTAATCTTTTTAGTCCTGTAAAGAATTTACGGAAGGATGTTCAGGTTGTGTTTCAAGACCCTTTAAATAGTCTTGATCCTATGTTTAGGGTAAAAGATATTTTAAAAGAACCGTTTATCATCCATAGATTAGTAAAAAAAAGCGATATTGCCAAAAGAATAAAATATCTTTTATCTCTTGTTGGTCTCGGTGAAGAGCTTTTAAACAGGTTTTCTTATGAATTAAGCGGCGGCCAAAGGCAGAGGATATGTATTGCACGCGCCTTATCGGTTGAGCCTAAGGTTTTGATTCTGGATGAACCGACTTCTAGCCTGGATGTAACAGTGCAAAAAAGTATTTTAAACCTATTGATGGATTTTAAACAAAGATTCAATCTGACTTATTGTTTTATTACGCATAATATTGCTATTGCAAAATTAATCAGCGATAGAGTTCTGGTTATGTATAAAGGCAAAATCGTGGAATTGGCTAAAAAAGATGTTATTTTTTCTAGTCCGGCACATCCGTATACAAAATTGCTTTTAAGCGCAAAGAGTCAAACAAGCGAAATTTTAAATATTAAGGGAGAATCTTCACCCTGTGCGTGTAATTATTACCATAGATGCCCGAATAAAAAACCGATTTGCAAACAAAAGACTCCGCAGTTGATGGATTTAAGTCAAAGACATTATGCAGCTTGCCATTTTCCTTTAAATCAAGTATAATTAGTGCTAAAATAAGACTATGAAAGAAAATATTGTTACATTTTTACTGGCAGGCGGTAGGGGAAAGCGCCTTTCTCCTTTAACTAAAGACAGAACCAAACCAGCTGTTCCTTTTGGCGGAGCTTACAGGATTGTTGACTTTACGCTTTCAAACTGTGTTAATTCCGGCCTGAGGAAAATCAATGTTTTGATTCAGTATAAGTCACACTCTTTGCAAAGACATCTGCGTATGGGCTGGAATATATTCGATATGCAGCTGAGTGAGTATATTGATGTTGTTCCTGCGCAGCAAAGGATGGGTGATGCTTGGTATAAGGGTACTGCCGATGCCATCTATCAAAATCTTTATACCTTAGATGATGAAAGAGGGGTAAGCGAGGTTTTGATTCTTGCCGGCGATCATATTTATAAAATGGATTATAATGATTTGCTTACAAGGCACCGTAAGTCAAAGGCGGATTTGACTGTTGCTGCGGTAAGGTTTCCTAAAAAAGAAAGTGTTCAGCTTGGGGTAATTGAAGTTGATAGAAATAACAACGTGGTGGGTTTTAAAGAGAAGAAAAAAGATGCCGGTAATATCCCTGAAGACCCGGAAAATATTTTTGCATCTATGGGCATATATGTTTTTAATCCTGCTGTATTGAAAGAGGAATTAAAAGAGGATTCTGCTAAGGACACTGAGCATGATTTTGGTAAAAATATCATAAACCAGATGTTAAAGAAAAAAAGAAAAGTCGTGCTTTTTGATTTTAAAGATAAAAATACAAATAAACCCAATTACTGGCTTGATATTGGTACATTAGAAGCCTATTATGATGCAAATATGGATTTAGTCGAGGTTAATCCGGTGTTTAATCTATATGACAGATCATGGCCGGTAAGGACGCATCATGAACCTTTTCCTCCGGCAAAGACGGTTTTTTCCGGAGACAATCAAAAGGATAGAATCGGTCTAGTAATGGATTCTCTTGTAACAAGCGGATGTATCATCTCAGGTGGTAAGGTGCAAAGGTCAATTCTTTCTTATAATGTTAGGATCAATAGTTTTTCTCAAGTTTTGGATTCAATATTAATGGAAGGTGTGAATGTAGGTAGACACGCAAAGATTAAAAATGCAATAATCGATAAGGATGTTAACATTCCGGAAAATACGGTTATCGGTTACGATACTGAAGAAGACAAGAAAAAGTTTTTTGTTACCGAAAGAGGAATTGTGGTTGTAGCTAAAGGAACTAAGTTATAGCAATGATAAAAAAAGCTAGATTAGAACAGGTTAGGCAGATTCAGTCTTTGGTAAAATATTTTGCCTCTAAGGATTTGATGTTGGATAGATCTTTGAATGAGCTCTATGAGAACTTGAGGGATTTTTGGGTATGGAGTAAAAATAAAAAAGTCTATGGATGTGCGGCATTGCATATGTTGTGGGATGGTCTTGCTGAGATAAAGTCGGTTGCTGTAAGTGAAAAACACCATAAAGAAAATATCGGTACCAAGCTTATAGAACAATGTTTAAAGGAAGCTAAGCAGTTGGGTATAAAAAGGGTTTTTGTTTTAACCTATGCACCAAATTTTTTTAAAAAGTTCGGTTTTAAACGTATATCAAAAGAAAAACTTCCTCATAAAATCTGGGCAGAATGTATTAATTGTCCTAAGTTTCCCGACTGTAACGAGGTTGCTTTAATAAAAAATATTGCAAGATAATCTTAAATATTGTAAAATACGTACTTCAAACAATAAAGGAGTAAGGTTATGGATTATTTATTAAGTGATGAACAAAAGATGGTTAAAGAATTAGCTAGTAAGATCGCTGAAGAAAAAATTAGACCCGTTGCTGCAAAACACGATCAAAGCGAAGAATATCCTTGGGATGTAATCAAGGTAATTGCTGATGCTGGGTTATTTGGTTTGTTTATTCCTGAAGAATATGGTGGTATAGGGGTAAATGTTTTAAGCCTTTGTATTGCTACAGAAGAGCTTTCTAAGGCCTGTGGTGGAATTGCAGTTTGCTATGCTGCATCAGCTTTGGGGACTTTTCCAATAGTTTTGTTTGGAACAGAAGAGCAGAAAAAGAAATACTTGCCTGATTTGGCATCTGGTAAAAAGGTAGCAGCATTTGCCGTGACTGAACCAGAAGCTGGTTCAGATGCCTCAGCAATTAAAACTACTGCAAAAAAAGAAGGCGATTATTATGTTTTAAACGGTCTCAAGCATTTTATTACCAATGGTGGTGATGCTGAAACCTATGTTGTGATCGCTATGACCGATAAGAAAAAAGGTGCAAGGGGAGCATCAGCCTTTATAGTGGAAAAAGGTACACCGGGTTTTACTTTTGGCAAAAAGGAAGAAAAATTCGGTATCAGGGCTTCTAGTACAAGAGAGCTTATTTTTACAGATTGTAAGATTCCTAAAGAGAACCTTCTTTATAAAGAAGGAACAGGCTTTATTGTTACAATGAAAACATTTGATATGTCCAGGCCCGGTGTAGCAGCTCAGGCTTTAGGTATTGCTCAAGGCGCGCTTGATTTATGCGTAAAATATGCCAAGGAACGTCATCAGTTTGGGAAATCCATATCTAGTTTTCAAGGTATTCAGTGGATGATTGCTGATATGGCAACTGAGGTTGAAGCTGCAAGAGGTTTGATCTATTCAACTGCACGTATGGTTGATGCTGGTTGTAAGAGAGTTTCCAAAGCTTCAGCCATGGCAAAGATGTATGCATCAGATGTGGCAATGAAGGTTTCTGTGGATGCTTTGCAGATCTACGGCGGGTATGGTTACATGAGAGATTATCCGATTGAAAAATATGTAAGGGATGCTAAGATTACTCAGATCTATGAAGGTACAAACCAGATTCAAAGAAATATTATTGCTTTAGAGACAATAAAAGAAACAATTAAAAAATAAAATGAATATTATTGTATGTATAAAACAGGTTCCAGAAACAACTGAGGTTAGGATTAATCCTGAGACTAATACTCTTATTAGAGAGGGTGTAAAATCAATCATTAATCCTTTTGATATGTATGCAATAGAAGAAGGTCTTCGTCTTAAAGAGAAACATACCGGTAAAGTTACCGTTATTACTATGGGGCCTCCGCAGGCTGAAGTTGCACTTAAAGAAGCGATTGCATTAGGCGCAGATGAGGCTGTTTTATTGTGCGACAGGGCGTTTGCCGGAAGTGATACTTGGGCTACGAGTTATACTCTAGCTGGCGGAATAAAAAAACTGGGTGAATTTGATATTGTTCTTTGCGGTAAACAGGCCAGTGATGGTGATACTGCCCAAGTCGGTCCGGGAATTGCCACGCATTTAGATATTCCCCAGGTTACCTATGTAAAAAAAATCGAAGAATTAAATAATAATGTGATGAAAGTTGAGCGGATGATGGAAGAGGGTTTTGAGATAATTGAGACGCCTTTACCTTGTTTATTGACTGTTGTTAAAGAAATCAATGAACCGCGTTTACCCTCATTAAAAGGAATGATGAAATCAAAATCGGCTGTAATTAGAATATTGACACAGAAGGAACTTGAGCTGGATGAGCAGAGTATTGGTCTTTGTGGTTCTCCTACCCAGGTTGTAAAGATATTTACTCCGCCTCAGCGAAAAGGTGGAGAGATTTTAGAAGGTGAGATTTCTCAGGTCAGTAAAAAATTAGTCGAGCTCATAAAGGATGAGGTTATTTGATGTCTATTAAAGTGATATTGGATAAATGTACTGGTTGTACGCTTTGCGTAAAGTCTTGTCCATTTGGTGCAATTGAGATAAAGGAAAAAAAGGCAGTTATTGATTTAGATAAATGTAATCTTTGTGGTGCATGTGTCCAGGTTTGTAAATTTAAGGCAATAGTCATTGATAAGAAAGCCTCTGCTTGTGAAATGCCTGATATAAAAGATTACAAAGGGATATGGGTTTTTATTGAACAGAAAAAAGGGAAAGTTCAGTCTGTAAGCTATGAGCTTTTAGGAAAGGCCCAGGAGTTAAGCAAGAAATTAAAATGTGATGTCAGCGCAGTATTAATCGGCAACAAGTTAGATGATCAGTTGGATGAGCTCATCTTTAGAGGAGCGGATAATATATATCTAGTAGAGGCCCCTGAGATTGCTGAGTTTCAGGATGAGCCCTACACTAACATACTTGTTAAATTAATAAAAAAATATAAACCTGAAATCGTACTCTGCGGCGCAACTTCAATTGGCCGTTCTCTAATTTCACGCGTTGCAATAAAGATAAAGGCCGGTCTAACTGCTGATTGTACGGGTTTAGATATTGATATGGATAAAAAGATTCTTTTACAGACGCGTCCAGCTTTCGGTGGCAATATTATGGCCACGATTATTTCTCCTAATTTCCGGCCGCAGATGGCAACCGTAAGGCATAAGGTTATGATTGCTATGGAGCCGGACAAGAAAAGAAAAGGAAAAATAATTAAAGAAAGTTTTGGTTTGGATGTTTATAAGTCACGAACAAAATTATTGGATATAATCGATGAGATTGAGTCCACTGTCAATCTGGCTGAAGCAGATATAATTGTTTCTGGTGGCCGAGGCATGCAAGGACAGGAGAACTTCAAGATATTAGAAGACTTAGCCCATGTATTAGGTGCTGCGGTGGGAGCTTCACGCGCAGCAGTAGATTCCGGTTGGATTTCTTATTCACATCAGGTTGGTCAAACAGGAAGGACCGTTGCACCAAAAATCTACATTGCCTGTGGTATCTCTGGTCAGATACAGCATTTGGTAGGCATGCAGCCATCAAAAATAATAATTGCTATTAATAAAGACCCTGAAGCACCCATTTTTAAAGTAGCTACCTACGGTATTGTAGGAGATCTGTTTCAGATAGTTCCAGAACTTGCCAAAGAGTTTAAGCAGGTCTTAAAGCGTTAAATCCTTCCAAAAAGCATTATTTCATGTTATAAAATGGTATTAAAGGTAAGTCTATGTTTGTTTTAGATAGTCTATGTAAGAAAATGTAAAAAAACAATTGACAAAGTAAATTCATTCATTTATAATAAAATCATGCAACAGGAAATAGAAAATTTACTTACCATTGAAGAGTTAGCAGAATATCTTCGCGTAAAGCCAAGGACTATATACGACTGGCTTTACAAAAAGAAGGTTCCTGCCTTAAAGATCGTCGGACAATGGCGGTTCAGGAAAGATAAAATTGATGAATGGCTTGATCGGAAAGAGGCCTTTAAATTAGTTTGATAATTTATTGAAAGGAGAATTCCTATGTACTTTAAACGGCTTGAAATAAACGGATTCAAATCTTTTGCAGATAGAACTGTTTTAAATTTTGAGCCAGGCATAACTGCGATTGTCGGACCTAACGGATGCGGGAAAAGCAATATCTTTGATTCTATACGTTGGGTTTTAGGCGAGCAGTCAGTTAAGGCTTTAAGAGGTACTGAGATGAGCGATGTTATCTTTAATGGTACTGATAAACGCGAAGCCTTAAATTATGCTGAAGTTTCTTTTACGCTTTCTAACGAAACAAAAATACTGCCTATAGAATATGAAGAGGTAGAGGTTACCCGCAGGATTTACCGCTCCGGAGAAAGCGAATATTTTATTAATAAAACTCAGGTTAGATTAAAAGATATCCAGGCGCTTTTAGCCGGTACAGGCATAGGCTCTGAAGCATATTCTTTGGTTGAACAGGGTAAGATCGATTTGATTTTAAGCAGCAAGCCTGAAGATAGGCGTTTAGTCTTTGATGAGGCTTCTGGCATAACTAGATACAAATCTCAGAAAAGAGAAGCAATTCGTAAACTAAAAGATACGGAAGATAACCTTTTGCGTCTAAACGACATTATTATAGAGGTAAAGCGTCAGATAGGTTCTTTGGAACGTCAGGCCAACAAGGCAAGGCGCTATCAGCAGATGTTTAACGAACTTAAAGTTAAAGAAACGGATCTGGCTGCAATAAAGTTAAATATTTTTAAGACAAAAAATAATGGCTTAGAAGGTGAAATAGCTCAAGCACAGAGCAGTATTGATAATGTAGATTCACAGGAGGGAATATTAAAAAATAACCTAACTGAAAAACAGAAACAATTGGCTTCTATTGAAGAATCCATAGATGAGATAAGGTCAAAAATACAAGAGATCGATGGTTCAATTACCCTTAATAAACAGCAGATTACCATGAACGAGGAAAGAAAGCTGGAGGTTAATAAAAGGCTTAATGTGATAGCTCTGCAAAAAGAGCAGTTAAAAGAAACCAGATCGCCTGAAGAGGAAAAGCTGAATTCTTTAAAGAGAGATCTTGATCAAATCAATGTTTTTGTCGCAGAAAAAGAGAATCTATTAAAGATAAAAGAAGAGCAGCAGGTTGAAATTGATAAGATTATACATTCAGCCAGAACCAAAATCAGTCAGTCAAAGGCAAGGGTTATGGAAATGGCTGTTTCAAATGCGAATATAAATAATTCTTTAAATGATCTCAGCTCACAGATTCAGACTGCCTTAGCAAGAAAGAAAAGGCTAGAGATAGAAAAACTAAAAAGCGAAGAAGAAAGAAAGGCTATTCAGTTTCAGTTTGATGAGTTGGATAGAGAATTTAATTCCATTAAGGAAAAGTTCGATTTAGAGCAGGGAGAATTGAATACACTCAAAAACACTATAAACGATAAACATAATAGTTTGAATATGTTAAAAGAAAAGCTGCAGGATCTGGAAAAACAACTTTCTTCGTTAAAGACGCAACGAGATTTTTTAAATGAGCTTAAGCTAAAATACGATGAGATTCCTCAAGCATTTAAGGCAGTTGTTTTGTTGGAGGATAGACCAAGTGAAAATATTACTGGTATTCTGGCAAAAATTGAAAATATATCCGAAAATCCTGACTCAGGTAATGAGTTTAAATTTAAAGCATTTGCTCAGGCAAAACCAATACCGATGGATACCAGAGATATTGATTTAAAGATCGTTTCCACAGAAGAAGAAATTGCTCTGATTACTTCAGAGATAACAAACTTTGAAGAAGAGCTTAAGAATTTAAATGCGAGGATGCAGGAAAAAATTGATTCCATACATAATTACGAAATAGAATTGAATAAAAAGAATACCCTAAGAAATGAAGTAAAATCTAATTTGGAAAAGATTGTGCAGGAAGTAGAATTGGTGGTGATTGAGTTAGAGGATACCAATAAGTTGAATCAGGAGCTTAATCAAAAATACAATAGCTTGAAAGAAGAGCTCGCTTCTTTACAAATGCAAATAGATGATAATAACCATATTGTCGAGTCTTCACAAAAACAGATTGAAGATAGTACCAAGATTTTACAGGAAAATGAAGTTTTAATAGCTGAATGTAAGACTGAGCTTCAGGGTGTTGATAAAAGGGTGGAATCATTAAAAGAAAGCATAGTCATTGTTCAAAGGTCGTTAACACAAAACGAACAGTCATCAAATAATTTAACTGATGAAGAAAGTGCTCTCGACAAAAGAATTATTGATATTGATGAAGGTAATGTAAAAATAGAAAATTCTATTGTTGATGCAAAAAAAGAAAGCGATGAGCTTGGTCTGAGTTTATCTGATGACCGCAAATTACAGGAAGAAGTTAATCAGCTTTTAAAGAGTTGTTATGAGGAAATTTCTGCTTTTCAAAATGAGATTGAAGACCATAGGAATAATTTACATGAGCTTCGTTTGAATGAACAAAAAATTGGCTACGAAAAGGATTCTTTAAGGCAGACTATGTTACAGTCGTATCAAATAAATATTGATGATATTGATACGAATAAAGACCTTCCTGAAGAATCAGCGCTTTTAATCGAGATTGAACCGATAAAAAACCGTTTGGGTAATTATGGCAATGTAAATCTTGTTGCTATCGATGAATATGACGAGTTGAAAAAAAGATATGATTTTCTAATTCAGCAGCAAGAAGACTTGAATCAGGCAAAAGACAGTCTAAGGGAAGCAATTACAAAGATCAATAGAACTACAAGAAAGATGTTTATAGAGACATTTGAACGGATTCGAGAGGAATTTAAAAAGCATTTCAAGTTATTGTTCGGTGGTGGAAGCGCAGATCTTTATTTAAGCGATCCAGATAACGTTCTAGAAAGCGGTATTGAGATAGTCTGCAGGCCTCCAGGAAAAAAGCTTCAAAATGTACTGCTTTTATCCGGCGGTGAAAAATCTATGGCGGCAATAGCATTGCTCTTTAGTTTGTTTAAGGTTAAACCTTCGCCGTTTTGTATCTTGGATGAAATTGACGCTGCCTTGGATGAGTCTAATGTAGGACGCTATGGGCAGATGGTTAAAGATTTCTCGCATCAATCGCAGTTTATAATTATAACCCATAATAAGAAAACAATTGTGAATGCCAATGTTATGTACGGTATAACTATGCAGAACTCAGGCATTTCAAACATTGTATCTGTTAAGCTTTCTGATCATGATAATGAGTCAAAGACAGGTGTGATAGCTCAGGCAGTCTAAGAAGAAATGGCTTGATTTTTTCCGTTCATTTTTGCTTTATACATTCGTTTGTCGCACGAGGTAATAAGTTTTGAAGGTGAGTTTGCATCTTTTGGGTAGGTAGCAAGCCCTATACTTACAGTAATTCTATCAATTTTCCCGGTCAACTGGTTATTGAATGAATTAGATTCAATGTTTTTACGAATTCTTTCTGCAATATGAAAAGCTTCATTTTCTTTGGTGTTGGGTAAAATTATTGCGAATTCTTCTCCTCCATAGCGGCATGCATGATCTCTTCTCCTAGCAGATTGTTTGGTTATTTTTCCGATTTGATATAAGATCTGGTCCCCGCTTTGATGGCCATTTGTATCGTTATGTTCTTTGAAGTTATCGATATCGAACATGATTAGCGAAAGGTTTTTTTTGTCAATCTGTGCGTTTTTGACCTCGTTTTTTAACAAAAATTGAAAATAGGCATGATTCCAGAGTTTAGTGAGTGAGTCTTTGTGGCTTTGGATAAGGGTTTTTTCATAAAGGCGGGAGTTTTCAATAGCCAGTCCTGCCTGGTTAGCGAACATGTTCAGGATCCTGAGATCGTCATTGGTGATAGTTTTTTTTGTGTATATGTTGTCAGCTAAAATTAGACCGATTATTTTATCATGTGCTTTAAGTGGAACAATGACGAATTCCTCCAGTTTTAAGACGTTTAAAAGAAGGTTATCGTTAATTGATTTTGATTTTTCTTTATTGATATGTAAAGGCATGCCTTCAAGCAGGGTTATTGCCAGAAGGCCGCTTTCTTCCTTAATGGGAAGTTTCAAATTTTTGACTAGATTATTAAATTTTGAGTAAAAAATGGAGTGATGCTCGCTAAATACATTTATTAAGTCATAAAGGTTCATGCGTTTGTTGTCAATGTTTTTCCAGATATCATTTGCTTCTTCACCGGTGTCAGGACCTATGCCCATTTTGCCTTCAATAAGATCTTGTTTCTCATTGACCAGAAAAAGCATAGCGCGGTTAAACCCTAGGCCCGCATGAGCTGTTGTTGCAGTAAGAATTATATATAAAATCTGCTCAAGCTTAAGCGTGGTACGCATAGCATTGGAAATTTCATATAAGAGGTTAAGCTCAGTCTGGGCTCTTATAAGTTTATTTTCAAGTTCTTTAAATTGACTGTTTTTTTCTTCGGATTCTGCATTTTTCATTATGATTTCAAGACTAACATATAAACATTTTTTTGTCAAGATAGTTCAGTCAGATGTTATTGACATAATCAAGGAGCTGTTATATAATGTAACTCCTTAAAAAACAGGAGGTTAAAATGGTACAAAGTAAGAATTCAAAACAAGAAATTAGCAACAAAGAAAAAGCTTTGGAATTAGCACTTGCGCAGATTGAAAAGCAGTTTGGTAAGGGCTCGATTATGAAGCTTGATCAGAATATCAGGTTTGATGTAGAATCTATTCCTACAGGTATTGTGGGTTTAGATATGGCTTTAGGTGTTGGTGGTTTCCCCAGAGGTAGGGTTATTGAGGTTTATGGCCCAGAGGCATCAGGAAAAACCACGTTAACATTAAGTGTTATTGCAGAATTACAAAAAAAGGGCGGGGTTGCTGCTTTTATCGATGCAGAACATGCGTTTGATTCTACATATTCAAAAAAAATAGGAGTGAATTTAGAAAATTTGTTGATTTCTCAGCCAGATACCGGAGAGCAGGCTTTAGAGATTACAGAGACTTTAGTTAGGTCTAATGCAGTTGATATTGTAGTTATTGATTCTGTGGCTGCGTTAACGCCTCGTGCTGAAATAGAAGGTGAGATGGGAGATTCTCATATGGGTTTGCATGCCAGACTTATGAGCCAGGCATTGAGAAAGCTTACCGGAGCAATCAGTAAATCAAAAACTTGTGTTGTATTTATAAATCAGATAAGAGAAAAAATCGGTATAATGTTCGGTAATCCCGAGACTACTACTGGAGGACGGGCGTTAAAGTTTTATTCTTCAGTTAGAATTGATACAAGAAGAATCGGCGCTATCAAATCAGGGGATCAGATAATCGGTTCTCGCATCAGAGCAAAGATTGTTAAGAATAAAGTTGCTCCTCCGTTTCGTGAGACCGAGTTTGATATTCTTCATGAGGAGGGGATTTCAAAATTGGGCAATCTCATAGATTTTGGTATAAAACTTGAGGTTTTAAAACGTGCTGGTTCATGGATATTATTTAACGAGGATAAGCTTGCCCAGGGCAAGGAGCAATCCAGGAATTTTCTAAAAGAGAATCCCAAGGTAGTTGCTAGTATTGAAAAAGAAATAAAAGCTAAACTTAACAAATGATTTTTATGGTAACTTTTTATTGAAGGAGGGGGTAATGAGGACAATAAAAAAAGGCATATTTTTCGCTGCTATAATTTCAATTGGCGTGGCGGTTGGTTTTGTTATATCTGCAAGGACTAATTTTTCCAATAATGTTCAGGCAGTTCAGGAACAAAAGCCAGTTGTGCTATCGGATACAACATTTGAAAATGCAGTTTTCAATGTGGCGGATAGCGTTGGAAAGGCTGTTGTTTCTATTTCGGTTGAAATAACGGAGAAAATACCTAGCAGAAGTTTTGGGTTTGGTTCCTCTCCTTTTAATCAGTTTGGCGAAGATGATTTTATGAAGAAGTTTTTTGAAGATTTCTTCGGAGAAATACCTGAAAGAGAATATAAACAGAAAGGATTAGGTTCAGGGGTTATAATTGATAAAGAAGGTCATATCCTGACCAATGAACACGTAATAAAAAATGCTGATAAGATAATTGTGACATTGCCTGACGGCAGAGAATCTGAAGCAGAAGTTAAAGGTGCTGATCCGCGTTCTGATCTTGCGATTATAAAAATTAAGGAAAAGGATCTGCCTGTAGCAGGTCTAGGAGATTCTGATGAGTTAAGAATCGGACAATGGGTTGTGGCAATCGGAAATCCCTTTGGGTCATATCTAAACAGTCCTGAACCAACGGTTACTGTTGGTGTGGTAAGCGCTTTGCATAGAACTTTGGGTGTAGGATTAAGAAGAGAAACCGACTATGGAGATCTTATTCAGACAGATGCAGCCATAAACCCGGGTAATTCCGGAGGTCCTTTGGTAAATTTAAAAGGCGAGGTGGTTGGTATAAATGCGGCGATTTTTAGCACTTCTGGTGGCTATCAGGGTATTGGATTTGCAATCCCGATAAATATTGCCAAGCGGATAATCTCAAATCTTATTAAGGGCAAGAAAATTTCATATGGTTGGCTTGGTGTTACAGTACAGAATCTGGATGATGATTTGGCTGGTAAATTTGGTGTTGATTTAGCTAAGGGGGCATTGATTGCCAAGGTTTTAGCTGATAGCCCTGCAGATAAAGCTGGCCTTAAAGAAGGTGATATAATCGTAGGTTTTGAGAAAGAACAGGTTGAAGATATTCGGGAGCTTATAAGGCGGGTAGGAAGAGCAGAGGTTGGCAAAAAAGTTAATTTAAAAGTAATTAGAAATAAAAAGTCCATTAATATAAAAGTTGCCTTAGGGGAGCGTCCTGATATGACTGAGCTTGAAGGTGAGGTTGTACAGGATAAAACTACTGTTTCCTGGAGGGGGATAGTTGTAGCTGAGATTACACCCCAAGTATCTAAATTGTATGATTTAAAAGATACTGATGGTGTGGTGATAGTCAACATTGGAAGAAATACTCCAGCAAGCGAAGCCCTTTTGGTTAAAGGAGATTTAATATTTGCAATTGAAAATAAAAAATTATCCGGGTTAAAAGACTTTGAAAAGATTACCGGTTCGATTGAAAAGAAAAGTACGGCCTTGATGCATACCTCCAGAGGCTATACAATAATTAATGCAGAAGAATAACGTTGATTTTGAAAAGGCAAAACTGGGTGCTTTTAGATTGTTGATGTATCGCTTAAGAAGCTGCGATGAGATAAGACAAAAGCTGAAACAAAAAAAGTTCTTACCCCAGACTATAGAAAAACTAATAGTTTTTTTAAAGGAAAAAAAATTCTTAAATGACGTAGAGTTTGCAAAGAGCTGGATTAAGTATCGAAAAGAAAATAATTTTGGCAACAAAAAAATAATTTACGAGTTGTTGATGAAGGGAATCGACAAGCAGACTATCAATAGATTGTTGAATGAGGTTGATAGTAAATATAAAGATGATTGTTCAATTCAAGAGCTTACCAAGAATAAGTTTGAAAGAATATTAAAATCATGTAGGGATCCTATCAAGGCAAAGAGAAGGTTGTATGGTTACCTTTCACGCCGCGGTTATTATTCTCAGGATATACAACAGGTAATAAGCCAGTTATGAGAACAGATGAATTAAGAAGCGAGTTTTTACTTTTTTTTAGGGATAAAAAACACAAAATTGTTGAAAGCGATAGTCTTGTGCCTAGGGATGATCCTACACTTTTGTTTACTTGTGCTGGGATGAATCAGTTTAAAAAAGAGTTTATGGGCCAGGTGAGTGGATTTACAAGGGCTGCCAGTTGTCAGAAGTGTCTGAGGACAGATGATCTGGACAAGGTTGGCAAAACCGCCTTTCATCATACGTTTTTTGAGATGTTGGGTAATTTTTCATTTGGTGATTACTTTAAAGAAGAGGCAATTCAGTGGGCATGGGAATTCGTGACTAAGAAATTAAAAATTAATGAATCTAAATTATGGGTTTCTGTTTATCAAGAAGATGAGGAAGCCTATTTAATATGGTTGGACAAAATTAAGGTAAAGAAGGAACGAATCGTAAAGCTTGCAGCTGATAAGAATTTTTGGCCTGCTGATGCTCCAAAATTAGGACCGAATGGTCCATGCGGGCCTTGTTCTGAGATATTTTTCGATTATGGAAAGGAATATGGATGCAAAAAGCCGGATTGTTCACCAGCCTGTGATTGCGGAAGGTTTGTGGAAATCTGGAACCTTGTATTCACCCAGTTTAACCGCATTGGTGCAGAACAATTAGAGCCTTTAAAGAATAAAAATATTGATACAGGCATGGGTCTAGAGCGCATGGCTTCGGTTATGCAGAATGTTTTAACGAATTTTGAAATCGACATCTTTAAACCCATAATCAATGAGATCAAAAAAAATATCGATAGCGATAAAGCTATTGATAGTGAATCGATTAATATCGTTGCCGATCATATCCGAGCGGTTGTGTTTTCGATAAATGATTCGGTAATGCCTGCAAATGAAAATAGAGGTTATATTGTTAGAAAACTTATCAGAAAATCGGTTATTGCTTTAAAAAACCTGGGTAAAGAAGAAGAATTTTTATATAAGTTGGTTCCATTAGTCACCATGGTTATGAAAAATCCTTATCCGCAGATGGAAAAAAGAACCGAAGAGATTGCCGCGATTGTTTTATCTGAAGAAAAGGATTTCTTAAAACTGATTAAAAATTCATCAAAGGTCATCAGCGAGCAGCTTAACGAAGAAGATACGGGATTAGTTGCCTTTAGACTTTATGATACCTACGGGATTCCTTTAGAGATAACTATGGAATGGGCAAAGAAAAATAATAAAACCATTGATGTTAAATCTTTTCACAGTCATCTCGATAAGCAAAAGTTATGTTCTAAGAAAAAAAGTTCCATGACTGGTGATATATTTATTGATAGTGGAATTGATTTTTCAAAAACTTCTTGTTCGTTTGTCGGTTATGATTTAAACAAGGATAACTCTAAAGTAGTGCATTTATTTAAAAATAAAAGTGAAGTAGATTTAATTACTGAAGGTGAAACAGCTTCAATAGTTTTAGAGAAGACTCCGTTCTACGCTGAAAGCGGCGGCCAGGCTTCTGATAAAGGAAGGATAATCTGTAATGATAATATTTTTGAGATTATAGAAGTATTAAAACAGAATAAGGCGATTGTCCATAGCGGTAAGGTTTTAAAGGGTAAGTTTAAAAAAGATGAAATCGTTACTGCTTTAATTGACTGTGAATATCGTAGGGCTGTTACCCGTGCGCATACAGCAACGCATCTTTTTCATGCGGCCTTGAGAGTTGTTTTAGGAGAGCATGTTAAGCAGTCTGGTTCAAGCGTAGAAGATGATCGTTTAAGGTTTGATTTTACCCATTCAAGCGCTTTAACAGGCGATGAGGTAAAAGAAATCGAGTCTTTGGTGAATGAGAATATAAAGCAATCAACAGTGCTTAAAAAAGAAGAGCTTAGTTTAGAGCAGGCTAAAAAAGCTGGGGCATTGATGTTTTTTGCGGAAAAATATGAAGATCGGGTGCGCATGGTTTCCATTGGAGGTTTTTCTAAAGAGCTCTGCGGCGGGACGCATTTGGATAACACCAGCGAAGTAATGGATTTTAAGATAATTTCTGAATCATCTATTGCTAAAGGCGTAAGAAGGATAGAGGCCTTAACTGCTGATAAAGCTTCTTGTTACAGGAATGAATCTAAAGAGTTATACAATGATCTTATTATTCACCTCGGCAGTAATGATTTTAATGAGCAGATAAAATTATTGAATACCAGGTTTAAAAATATACATAAGAGATTTGAAGATAAATATGCTAATATTGTTGTAGAGAAAAATATCTCAGTAGATAAATATAAGGATATTTCCTTTAAAGTGTTAAATTTCAAACAGGCAAGTAAAAATGTTTTACGTATAGCGTTCGATTATTTTAAAACAAAACTGGGAAAAGATTTTATAATTGTGCTTGGGGCAAGTTTGGAAAATAATGTTAATATTATAGTAGGGGTTTCAAAGGAGCTGCAGGCTAAAAATATCAACGCGCCGCTATTGATAAAGCAGATCGCTTCAATAATTGGAGGTTCGGGCGGTGGAAGGCCTGATTTTGCACAGGCCGGAGGAGACAAGCCGGAAAGATTAGATAAGGCAATGGAAGAAGCAATCAAAATAAGTAAGAGGTTAATCGATGAAAATATTTCGTAAGGATTCTTCAAAACTAAAAAAGATAATAAACCGTACTTTTAATTCTAATAAAAACATTAATAGGAAGGTCGCTAAGATTTTAGATGATATTAGATTAAATGGTGATGAAGCGCTTTTAAAATACACGAGAAAGTTTGATAAGGTAAAACTTAGCGTGCGCGACATCAAGGTTACGCAAAGCGAGATAAGTTCTGCCTTTCAGGAGATTAAACCTGAGTTTGTTTCACAGCTTCAGATTATATTAAACAATGTCACCAGGTTTTACAAAAGACAGTCTAAGAAAGTCTGGCGTATAAAAGACGAAGAGGGAATTCTTTTGGGGGAATATAAAAAACCTCTTGATAGCGTGGGGATTTATGTACCATCAGGGAGCGCACCTTTAGTTTCAAGTGTTTATATGAGTGTTTTGCCAGCTAAGCTTGCGGGTGTTAGAAGAATAGTTTTGATGAGCCCGCCGAATAAATATAAAACGATTAATCCTTATATCCTGGCAGTGGCAAATCTTCTCAAGGTTACGGAAATATATAAAATCGGTGGAGCCCAGGCAATAGCAGCTTTGGCTTTTGGAACAAAAACAATCCCAAAGGTTGATAAGATAATTGGACCAGGCAATGTTTATGTTACAGAGGCAAAAAGACAGGTATTCGGCTTTAGTGATATTGATATGCTTGCAGGTCCAACGGAGGTGGTGATAATCGCCAATAAGTTCTCCAATCCTGATTTTATTAAGGCAGATATAAAAGCCCAGACAGAACATTTGCAGGGTTTAGCAATTACTATTACAACCTGTAAAAAACTGGCCAAGATATTGGCGCAGGAAGAAGTAAAAAATAGTTTTGTGGTTATTGTTAAAAATTTAAAAGAAGCGGTCGATTTATCTAATGAAATAGCTCCGGAACACTTAGAGATTATGGTTAATAACCCAAGAAAACTTTTAAAAGATGTTAAAAATGCCGGAGCAGTATTTTTAGGGGCATATTCACCAGTGGCTATTGGCGATTATGTAGCCGGTCCAAGTCATATCTTGCCTACCATGGGGACTGCTAAATTTTTCTCAGGGCTTACGCTGGATGATTTTATGAAATCAACGCATGTGATTTCTTATTCAAAAAAGGCTTTGGATAAATGTAGAAAACCTTTAGAGACCATTGCCAGCCTGGAAGGTCTGGTAAAGCACTTAGAATCCGTAAGGGTGAGGTTTTAAAAAAAGAGGAAGACAATGAAAGCAAAAAATTCAAAAAAAAGAACAGCAATCTGTAGTAGAAAAACGAAAGAAACCGATATAAAGGTGTTTTTAAATATCGATGGTCATGGTAAGGCCAATATTAATACAGGAATTGGTTTACTTGATCATATGTTAGAACTTTTTGCTTTTTGGGGATTTTTTGATTTAAATATAAAAGCAAAAGGCGACTCTAAGAAAATCGATATACATCATACTAATGAGGATATTGGTATAGTTTTAGGCGAGGCGTTTAAAAAGGCTTTAGGCAAGATGTCTGGATTAAAGAGATCTGCTTACTCGATAGTACCGATGGAAGATATTGTAGCAACTGTAGTGGTGGATATTAGCGGCAGGAGTCATTTTAAAGCAATCGAGTTTGCAAATTCAAAGTTTCACGTAAAAGATATCCGCGGGTATTCTCTGGAATATGCGAATCATTTTTTTGAAGGGTTTACAAAAAAACTGGGAATAAACTTGGCCATAAAAATAACTGGTAAAAACGAAGATCTGCATACTGTGCTTGAGCCTATTTTTAAGTCTTTAGGTAAAGCCATGGATGAGGCAAGTCAGGTAGATAAAAGAAGAAAGGGAGTTCCTTCAACAAAGGGACTGATTGATTAATGATAGTGGTAGTTGATTATGCAAGCGGCAATCTCAATAGCGTAAGCAAGGCTTTAAAGAAGTTTGGCAATAAGGTTAAGATAAGTTCAAAGCCAGCTGATATCATGCGTTCAGAAAAATTAGTTTTGCCCGGAGTAGGTGCATTTGGAGATGCGGCGGTTAAACTTAAGAAATTGAAATTGATTACTCCTTTAAAAGAGTTTATTTTATCTGGCAGACCTTTTTTAGGGATTTGTCTGGGTATGCAGCTATTGTTTGAAAGAAGTGAAGAATCAATGAGTATAAAAGGTTTGGGTGTTTTTAAAGGTAGTGTCAGACGTTTTAAGGCAAACAAAAATATAAAAGTTCCCCATATCGGATGGAATGAAGTATCACTTAACAAGGATAACAAGAGCGCAAAAAAACTTTTTAAGGATATAAAAAATAAGGAGTTTGTTTATTTTTGTCACTCATATTATGTGGATGGGGTGAAGCCGGCTTATGTTGCAGGAAATACATCTTACAGCAGAAAATTCGTAAGTGCAGTTTCAAAGGATAATGTTTTCGCAGTACAGTTTCATCCAGAAAAAAGCCAGCAGGTAGGTTTGAAGATTTTAAAAAACTTTATTGCATTATGATAGTTATACCAGCGATTGATTTAAAAAACGGTAAAGTAGTTCGTCTTACACAAGGTAGGTTTGATGAAACTATTTATTCATCAGAGCCATTAAAAATTGCCCAGATTTGGAAAAGTGAAGGAGCACAACTTTTACATATCGTTGATCTTGACGGGGCAATGAGCGGAGTTCCTCAAAATCTGGATTTTGTTAGAAATATCTGTTTGAATATTGATATTCCGGTTCAATTCGGCGGAGGTGTTAGGGATAGGGCTACGATTATCAACATACTTTCAAGCGGGGTATCAAAGGTTATAATCGGTACAAAGGCCTTGGATTTTGAGTTTTTAAAATCAGTGGTAATGGAATTTAAAGATAAGATTCTTGTGAGCGTGGATACAATTAGAGATAAGGTATTTACAGAAGGATGGGTAAAATCTAGCGTTTCTTCTGGGTTAGAGAGAATAATTCAGCTGAAGAATTTTGGTTTAAAGTCTGTTATTTTTACCGATATTAGCCGGGACGGAACTATGCAGGGGCCTAATTTTGAGATGGCTACTGCGATTTTAGAGCAGGGGAATATTTCGCTGATTGTTGCAGGCGGTATCGGTTCGCTTGAAGATATTAAAAAGCTTAATAATTTAAATCCTCAGTCGCCTTATGGGGTAATTATCGGAAAAGCACTTTATGAAGGAAAGTTTAAATTATATGAGGCAATAAACATAACGAAAAATGTTAACGAAAAGAATAATCCCTTGTCTTGATGTAAAAAACGGACGCGTAGTCAAGGGAGTTAAATTTATTAATTTAAAAGATGCAGGAGATCCGGTTGAAAATGCATCTTTTTATGATCGTCAAGGTGCGGATGAACTGGTTTTTTTAGATATTACTGCCAGTTTTGAAAAAAGAAATACAATTCTTAACGTGGTAAAGCGAATTGCATCGCAGATTTTTATGCCGCTTACTGTTGGCGGAGGGGTACGCAATGTAAATGATGTCAGGAATCTTTTAAACGCCGGCGCAGATAAAGTTTCCATCAATACCGCTGCGGTTAAAAATCCTAGTTTGGTAAAAGAGGCTGCGAAGCGTTTTGGCAGTCAATGTATTGTTGTAGCAATAGATGCAAAAAGAATCAGTACCAAGATTAAAAAGTGGCAAGTTTTTATTAAAGGCGGCAGAGAAAATACATTTATTGATGTCATTAAATGGGTAAAAAAAGTCGAGAGTTTAGGTGCCGGGGAGATTCTTTTAACGAGCATGGATAAAGACGGCACCAAAGATGGATTTGATATCGAGCTCACAAAAGAAGTATCAAAGGCAGTAAAGATTCCTGTTATCGCTTCAGGTGGCGCAGGCAGTTTGGATGATTTTTATGATGTATTTAAAAAAACTGCTGCTTCTGCAGGCCTGGCAGCAAGTCTGTTTCACTATAGGCAGTTGAGCGTTAACAGGATAAAGCAATATTTAAAAAAGAAAAAAATAAAAGTAAGAATTTGAAGGAGAGCTTAATGGAGAAATTACCAAAGTTTAAATTTGACGATAAAGGATTGATTCCAACTATCGTTCAGGATTATAAAACGAATGAAGTACTTATGCTTGCCTATATGAACAAAGCCTCAATTAATAAAACCTTAAAACTTAAGAAAACATGTTTTTGGTCTCGTTCAAGAAAAGAATACTGGGTAAAGGGGATGACCTCCGGACATTTTCAGCATATAAAAAAGATTAGTTATGATTGTGATGCCGATACGCTGTTGATAAAAGTAAGACAGATCGGTGGGGCATGTCATACCGGAAAAAAGAGCTGTTTTTTCAGACAGATTAGCTTAAGAAAGAAACCCAAAAGAAAATAAATGATTTATCCAAGCGAAAAGGAATTTTTAAGGTATTCTAAAAAAGGCAATCTTATTCCTGTTTATGAGGAAATCATAGCAGATATGGAGACACCCGTGTCTTCCTATATAAAGATTAGTAATTGTAAGTATTCTTATCTTTTAGAGTCTGTTGAGGGCAAGGAAAAAATCGCCCGTTTCTCATTTTTAGGAGCTAATCCTTCTGTGGTTATTTCATCTAAAGGTAAAGTGATTAGTTTTATTGAATATGGCAAGAGAAGAAAGATTATAACCAAAACAAACCCTATTGATGAAATAAAACGGTTTATCGAAAAGTTTAAATTTGTGCATATAAAGGGCCTGCCGAGGTTTTGCGGAGGTCTGGTCGGTTTCATGTCATACGATATGGTAAGATTCATTGAGGATATACCTGATAAAAACATCGATGATCTTAATATCCCTGATTCTGTTTTTATGTTTACGGATACAATCCTTTTGTTTGATCATACCAGGCATAAGATAAAGATTGTTTCCAATGTCCATTTAAAAAACAGCAGGCTGACTGTTGCGGCGAAGAAAAGATTATACAAACAGGCTTTAAAAAAGATTCAACAGATAAAACAAAGTTTGGATAAATCTGTTAAAATTAACAGAGACCATGTGAAAAATCGTCTACCGAGGGTCACTTCAAATCTAAGCCGGCAGAAGTTTATTCAAATGGTTAAGAAAGCCAAAACATATATACAAATGGGGGATATTATTCAGGTTGTTTTATCGCAGCGTTTTAAGACAAAAATCAAACGCCCTGTTTTTGATATCTATAGACGTCTTCGTTCTATTAACCCATCGCCGTATATGTTCTTTTTAAAATTAGACAAGATTGATCTTATAGGTTCATCTCCAGAGTTGTTAGTTAGGTGTGAAGATTCAGTAGTTCAGACTCGTCCGATTGCTGGTACTAGACCTAGAGGGATAAACGAAAATGAAGATAAAAATCTAGAGAAATCACTTCTGGAAGACGAAAAAGAAAGGGCCGAACATGTTATGCTTGTTGATTTAGGGCGTAATGATTTGGGTAGGGTATGTAAAAAAGGCTCGGTAAAACTAAAAGAATTTATGGCAATAGAACGATATTCCCATGTAATGCATATCGTAAGCGATGTGACAGGTATTTTGCATAAAAAAAAGTCTGTTTTTGATTGTCTTACTAGTTGTTTTCCTGCAGGTACTGTAACCGGCGCCCCTAAGGTCAGGGCGATGGAAATTATTGATGAGTTAGAAACTGTAAAAAGATCAATTTACGCTGGCTGTGTGGGTTATTTTAGTTTTTCAGGTAATCTTGACACCTGCATTACCATACGTTCGATTTTAATCAAAGACGGGTTTGCCTATATCCAGGCAGGCGCAGGTATAGTTGCTGATTCAGTTGCGGAAAAAGAATTTAATGAGACATTAAACAAGGCTAAGGCGCAATTAAGCGCTTTATAAAAAAACAAAATAAGGAGGATGTAGATGGCAACAGCAATAAGGTTACGCAGACCAGGAAAAAGCTCTAAGAAAAGACATAAATATAGAGTGGTTGTCTGTAATGATTCAGTTGACAGTAGAGGCAAATTTATCGAGGAGATAGGGTATTATAACCCTACTGGGAAAGAAATAGTTTTTAAAATCGATAAGGCTAAATACGACAGCTGGCTTAAAAAAGGCGCTAAGCCTTCAGACACAGTTAAATCACTTGTAAAAAAGACCAAATCTTAAGTTAAGAAAGGAGTTTTTTATGCCTCAACAAGCAGCGGTAAATCCATTGGTGCAGTTATTTCCTATTGTCATTATTTTTGTAATATTCTATTTTCTGCTTATTAGACCGCAGAAACAACAGGAAAAGAAACATAAGGCAATGATTGTATCTCTAAAGAAGAATTCAGAAGTTGTAACGCTTTGCGGTATCCATGGTACAATCGTTAATGTAAAGGACACTACCTTTTCTTTAAGGGTAGATGATAATACAAAAATAGAAATTGATAAGACTGCCGTAGCCAGAGTAATAAAAGCAGCAAGTTAATAAGGGGTGTTTATGCGAAAAAAACTTTTAATTAGAGCAGGATTTTTATTATTAATAATTGGTTTTTTTGCCTGGTTTGCTTTTCCGTTTGAGAAAAGGGTTAATCTAGGCCTTGATTTAAAAGGTGGGATGCATCTTGTTTTAAAGGTTGACTCCAGTAAGCTCGATGCTGATGCAAAACAGGGCGCTTTAGAAAGGGCGCTTGAGGTTATCAGAAACAGAATTGACGAGTTTGGGGTAAGGGAGACAGTTATTCAAATTCAAGGTGACAGCCAGATAGTGTTGCAGCTTCCCGGTTTTACTGATAGAGAAAGAGCAATCGATTTGATCAAAAAAACCGGTTTTTTGGAGTTTAAGCTGGTTGAAGACGATGTAAATAAATTGAAGAATGCTCTTAGTGGGGAAATCAATGAAGAATATGAGTTAAAGTATCTGGATGAAAAACCGATTGTATTAAATAAACAATCAGCCCTTTCTGGTGAAATGATAAAAGATGCCAGGGTTGATTTTTCGCATGAGCAGTTCGGTATGCCTTATGTAAGCCTTAATTTTACTTCAGAAGGTGCAAAGGAATTTGCCCGGCTTACAAGGGAGAACATCGGCAGGCGCCTGGCAATTGTTTTAGACGGTAATATAAAATCTGCTCCTGTAATTCAGGAAGAAATTCCTTCTGGCAATGCCCAGATTTCAGGAAGGTTTAATGTTCAGGAGGCAAATGATCTATCGGTTATATTAAGGGTTGGTTCTTTGCCTGCGCCGATATATATTGAAGAAGAACGTACTATTGGTCCTTTATTGGGGCAAGATTCAATTAAAGCAGGAATAACTGCTTGCATTGTTGGTTTTATCTTGGTTTTTGTTTTTATGTCCTTTTATTATCTTTTGCCTGGTATAATTGCAAATATCGCATTATTATTAAATATTCTGATTATATTCGGAACATTGGGTTTTTTGCATGTGGTTGTTCCTGAGTTTGCCGCAACACTTACCCTTCCAGGTATTGCTGGTATTGTTTTGACTATCGGTATGGCAGTTGATGCTAATGTTTTGATCAATGAAAGAATTAGAGAAGAACTGTCTTTGGGCAGAAGTCTTCGGGCTGCAGTCAGTAACGGCTACGATAAGGCTTTCAGTGCTATATTCGATTCAAATCTGACTACTTTGATTGCTGCTGGTTTACTTTTTAGTTTTGGCACAGGTCCGATAAAAGGTTTTGCTGTAACGCTAAGCATTGGTCTTGCCGCCAGCATGTTTACGGCAATAATCGTTACCAGGACAATATTTGATTTAATACTTTTAAATTCAAAATTTACTAGATTGGCAATGGTAAACTTCTTCAAAAAGACGAATATTGATTTTTTCAAAAGAAGAAAAATTTTTTATTGCATTTCGTTATTATTGATAGGGATAGGTGTATTTTCTTATGTCAAAAAAGGCAACAGTATTTATGGAGTTGATTTTGCCGGAGGACAGCTGCAGGAATACGCATTTGAAAAAGATATATCTTTATCGGATTTACGTTCATCCTTGGATGAGATTGAATTAGGGGATACTTCTATTCAGCAGATAAAAGACAATCCTAGACACATACTAATGCGTACTGCAGATGATACATCCTCAATTATTCAGGCTAAATTCAAAAAGGATTTTAGCGATAACAGACTGGATATTTTAAGGATTGAAAAAGTCGGGCCGGTTGTAGGAGGCCAGTTGAAGAAAAAGGCGATATCAGCGTTACTGTTTGCTTTAATCGGTATTCTTTTATATGTAGGAATTAGATTTAAGCATTTTGCTTTTGGCCTTGCTGGAATCATTGCGCTATTGCATGATTGTTTGATTTCCTTGGGGATTTTGGTAATGTTTAATAGGCAAGTTGATCTTTTGATTGTTACTGCGCTTTTAACGATAGCGGGTTATTCTATTAATGATACGATTGTAATCTATGATCGGGTCAGGGAAGTTGCTAAGGCTAATCCTAAAGCTAGCGTTCGGGATATAGTAAATAGAGCTGTTAACCAGACTTTAAGCAGAACTATAATCACTACAATTTTGACACTTTTGGTTGTAGTAAGTTTGTTATATTTAGGGGGACAGATTTTAAATGGTTTTGCTTTTTGTTTGTTGATCGGTTTTATTTCGGGAACTTACTCTACGATTTATATCGTTTCGCCTTTGGTTATCTCTTGGCAGAAGCGTTTTTAGAATGTTTAAAACTTTAAAGATTTATAGCGGGCAAAAACTATCTATTAAAGAACTGTTAAAAACTCTGGTGGATTTTGCTTACAATAGGCAAAATGTAGTTTTAGAGGAAGGGGATTTTGCTTTAAGGGGTCAGACGTTGGATGTATTTCCTTCTAATTTTGAATTTCCCTT
>Ga0075116_10000085_pt1 | contig 41780 bp, 67 predicted proteins | sample AntAceMetag02UKC_FD_69786 | JGI IMG/M metagenome (GOLD analysis project Ga0075116, IMG submission 69786) | Saline lake microbial communities from Ace Lake, Antarctica- Antarctic Ace Lake Metagenome 02UKC | ecosystem: Environmental > Aquatic > Non-marine Saline and Alkaline > Saline | place...
ATAGATTTGATGGAAATGTTTTTGCTCAAGTAGGAATTGATTTGAATATTGCTGGAATAGAACTTCCATTTATTACAGCTTTAAATGGAACTGATATAGTTTTTGCAGAACAAATTAGTGATGATTTAAGAGTTTACAGATTTGATGGAAATGTTTTTGCTCAAGTGGGTATTGATTTGAATATTGCTGGAATAGATTTTTCATCTATTACAGCTTTAAATGGAACTGATGTTGCTTTTATAGATGGTACACAAGATGATTTAAGAGTTTACAGATTTGGATTTTCTTTATCTGAACCTTATGCATTATCATGGATATAAAATGTTATTTCCATTCATATTCAAATCCAATACTAAGGGTTTCCACAGTTCCAATCCACCAGTATGGGACTGTTTTAGCCCTGCCGTATTCCAGTGCACCGGTTTCAGACCGTGTTTTGTCAAATCGGGATACTACTGGATGAGCGCAATAATGTTTATAGTGGAGGAATACTTTTTTATAAAAAAACTTTTGATTCAGGGAGTAAATGTCCATGAAGGGGCTATTTCTTAAAAAGTTATAGTCACTTGATTCGGCCCATGTTAGCCAGCCGCCGTAAGTCTGACTCTCAAAGTGTTTCCAGAATAGAAATTTGTAGCCAATAATGGCTTCGACAAAAAACACATTCTGGAGACGGAGACTCGGGCCGGTTTCAAATCTAATAAACGGACCCGAGTTAATTTTAAGAGGTAGAATCAAGACGAACAGTAGAGCAAGAATTAGTTTTTTCATTTTTTTGTCCTCTACACAGTAAAGGCGGTTTTGTTTGCCGCCAAACAGAATTTTTTATCTGTAGAAAACGAGAAATAAAGTAAGGAGGTAATATGGGGTGCTTGATAAAACGCTGGAAATTAGTTCTAACCTTAAACTTGCTGTCACTATCGTTTGGCTTGTTATTCTTGTACTTAATTTTGCCCTGGGAATAATGATTTCATTTTGGTGGAAGTCATGGAAAAGTTTTAAGGAAGACCAGAATACTGCATTGGAAAAGTTTTTCACCGGTCATGCAAAAGAGCACGAATTCTTGTTTTTGAGAATCACAACAATTGAAAGCAGTTTGAATGAAAAAGTTAAAGAGGTTACGGAAAGCATAATAACTCTTTTTTCCAAAGGCGACGGAAACCGTGACATCATAATTAAAACTGAGAGTGATGTAAAAAGCACAGATAAAAAATTGGACGACCACATAAGGCGTTGCGAACAAAGAGATCAATGCCATGACAGGAGAAAAGATGACAGATAAAAAAGCCAGCGCAAACACCAGGTTAAAAGATGTCCTTGATTTTTTCTCTTCTATGATAAGGTCGAAATATTTTTGGCGGGGATTCTTTCTGCTTTTTCTGATAGGGTTTTTTGTCTATCTTCTATATTCAGATATTACCCTCGATTTTGATAAGAAGAAAATTACTTCAAAAGGAAAAATGAAATCAGTTGAATTAAACAGGAGGCCTCATGTTTTTTAAAAAATTAAAGTTGAACAAAGCTTTGACGGCTGTAGCAAGAGAAGTCGTCGACGAAAATATGAGCCCAAAAGAGCGGAATGCTTTTGTCAAATTTTCCTCGAAAAAAATTGTGAAAAAATTTGGGGGAGAGCGTAAAGAAATTATGAGAGAAGTCAATAAGGTGATAAAGAGTTTCCAATGAGAATTCTTACACTTAAGTTCGAAGAAAGCGAGCCCGACCGAAACTATGATATTCTTCTGGATGTCTTTAAGTACAGTGTTAAAAAGAACATGCCTGGGGTCCGGATAGAAACAATTGTTCCCCCTCTCCCCCCTGTTGACGGGGATAAAACATATTTCATGACGAAGAACACCGTCAAGCTCGGGTATTGGATAGATGAGATTGTCAAGAGTGATGAAGAAACAATTATCATGGATTGCGATATGTTGTTGCTCCGAAATATAAGTGATGCCTTTGCATATGATTTTGATATAGCAATTACCCGGAGAGATAACTATTACGTTCCTTATAATGGCGGCATGATATTCGTTCGACCCAATAGCAGGAGCATCGAGTTCTTACTGGCTTGGAAAGAAGTCAATCAGAAAATGTACGAGGACCCGGTCTTTCATCAACCCTGGCGAAAGAAATACGCGGGTATGAATCAAGCCAGCCTGGGGTGGGCCATCGAAAACATCGCAGATAAACTCAGTTTAATCTCCTTACCCTGTGAGGAATGGAATATCTGTCAGGAAGATTGGGGCAAAATAAATGAGAGCAGCAGATGTGTTCATATCAAAAGCCGGCTGAGAAAAGCTATATTTGCAGATAATTGTAACGGCAATTTCAAAACTGCCTTTGACCTGTGGAATAAATATAAAGAGGAAATGTTAGAAAGCACTGGAGATTAAAAATGGCGAGAATTTTTACCGTCCAATTCGATTATGAAGAAAAATTTATTTATCAAAAACTGCTAAAAGTTTTTCAATACAGTGTGGCTAAAAATTGTCCGGGGATGAAATTTGAAGTAGCTAAAATCGAGGCTCCGGAAATAAATCTCTCTCGGCATGATCATTTCATAACAAAAAATCACGTCAAGCTCAAGGTCTGGAGAGATGCAATTCTTAGTAGTGATGAAGACACTTTGCTAATGGATTGCGATATGCTGGCGTTAAAAGATCTCTCCCTTATTTTTACCGAAGATTTTGACGTGATGTGGACAAGACGGACAGCACCGTCTAAAAGAAAGCCTTTTAATCTCAACGCAGGGATGATTGCGATAAAGCCAAACGCTAGAAGTCGTTTTTTTATTAGTAAGTGGGCTGAAGTAGATGAGGAAATGTACGAGGATCAGGTTTTTCATCAGATCTGGAGAGATAAGTACGCGGGTATGAATCAAGCCAGCCTGGGATGGATGCTTGAAAATACAGTAGGAATAGCAGATATTATTTCTTTACCTTGTAGGAAATGGAATATTTGCCAAGAGGATTGGACAAAGATTGACGGCGAAAGTGCGTGTGTTCATATAAAGAGCAAGCTGAGAAGGGCTTGTTCCAAAGAAAGTTCTGAGTTCGCGGAGCAATACGGACTTTTAAATGCTTATAATCTTTGGACAAAATATTTTAAAGAGATGGAAACGAATGAAATTACATAAATATAAAAATTACGATGAATATGTTATGGTTCAAACAAATGCAAATAAAAGAAAACTTAAAAGGGTTTGGGCTCAAAAATTGGATATTAAATTTTTGAGCAAATACATTTTATCGATCATTCCAGATCCTTGTTTTGGATTATGTCATGGAACAAGAAAAGGGGAAGAACAAAAATGGTTCAAAAAGTTTTTAAAATGTGATGTTTGGGGAACTGAAATTTCTTCAACTGCAAAAAAATTCGCAAAAACATTGCAATGGGATTTTCATGAAATAAAACCTGAATGGGTTGGAAGTTGTGACTTTATATATACAAACTCCTGGGACCATGCTTACGATCCAAGGAAAGCTTTTAAAGCTTGGTGTGAATGTCTTGCACGAAAAGGAATTCTTATTTTAGAACATACACATTGGCACGAAAAATCGATAGACAAAGTCGATCCTTTTTGTGCAACACCAGAAGAGATTTCTAAATATATAAAAAAATGGACAAAAGGTGTTTTTGTTGTGAAAGAAATTTTAAATCTTCCCACAGATGCCGGAAATAAAAAAGAGGTTCTGAGAAGAAAGGCTATCATAATTTATCGTAAAGGAATGTAATATATGAACGACTTAAAATTAAAAAAGGCGGCGAAAGCTATTCCGTGTCTTGGAGGAGGAGGAAAGACTATTTTGAAGTTTTTAATTGAATCCGCTGCCGATGTTGAGGATGGTAATGCAATTGTTGAAGTGGGGTCTTGAACCACATTTTATTGACGGCACTATAAAAAAAAACAGGGGGAGGGGTAAAATGACTAAAGCTCAATTCCATAGAGCCGCCCCCAAAATGACTGTCTGCGAAAAGCTCAGAGAAATAAATGATTTGCATCAAGGCAGTTCCAAACACGATGTTGTCGTCAGACAATTGCTTCTTGACGCCCAGGTGATGGCAAAAAAGATGAGTGGAAAACTGCTTGATTATAATGTAGATGCGTTCAAAGATTTTTGGGATAAAAACCCAAACTATCTTAAAAACTTTAGAAAAAGAATAGATGGTGATTATCTCGGCGGAGGCGGAAACGAGGTAAAAGAAAAAGAACTGAAATTGTTTGCCAGCAAAATAAATTCCAGAGAAAGGCATGGCAAATACATTGCCGATGACCTGATAAGCCTTCCCTTCGTGCTCGGACATAATAAATGTATTGTTGAAATCGGGGCCTGGATGGGCCAGGTCACGGCTTACCTGGCTCTGGGAATAAAAAAAAGTCACAGATATGATCTGGAGCTCCATTGTTTTGACCAGTGGAAAGCCACGGAACAGATATGCGAGGAAATTAAAAACCATAAAAACATTAGATTGAAGCCGGGAGAGGATCTTCTTCCGGCTTTTGAAGCAAATACAGCTCCTTTTGGAGTCGAAATTCACGCTCACAAAGGAAAGCCGGCAAATGCGCTGTGGGATGGCCGGAAAATAAGTTTATTCGTTTTTAATCCCGGCACCTTGAAAAAGGATGCCAAAAGAATATTGAAGACATTTAGTCCTTATTTTATCAAGAGAAGGACCCTTATTCTGTGGATGGATTATTATTACGGTGAAGATAAGAGCTTGACTTCCTGGAGAAAAGAAATATATTCTAAATCAGATTCTCTTCAGTTCATAAGAAGAATTGAGAAAAGCAAGGCAGCAATTTTTAAATACAGAGGTGGAAGAATTGTCTATGATTGATATTGAAGCGCTGGAGGCTCTGGCCAAAAAAATACCCAGCCAAGGCGGACATGGAGTCGGAAAACAACTGCGGAGTTACTCCAGTCTTATCCCGGTAAGAACAAGTATTGTGGAAGTGGGTGTTTGGTTGGGAGCCGGCACCTCTCATCTGGCAATAGGACAGAAAGAAGTATGTGGAGGGGCACCGATTTACTGCTACGACAAATTTAATGCTAGTAAAGCAGAAGTTGGGAAAGCCAAGAATTTTGGAATCAATTTAAAGCTCAATCAAGACACCCTACCTATGGTCAAAAAAAGTTTGAGGCCTATATCCACTGACATTATCTACATTAAAGGTGACATAAAGGATATCAGATATGACGGACCTCCGATTGGCATGTACGTCGATGATGCCAGCAAAAGAAAGGAAAAGTTTCTTGCCGTCATAGAAGAACTTGAACCTCATTTTATAAACGGCACGATAATTGTTCTTATGGACTACTATTTCTATCAAAAAAGAAGGGGTGATGAAAGCCTTAAATTTCAGATGAAATATATGCAGAAAAGAAGAAGTAATTTTGAATTTGTTGAAAGATTTAACGATAAAAGTAGCTGTGCTGCTTTTAGATATAAGAAAGGAGACTGACATGAGTAACAAAAAATTTAGATGGTCTGCCGTTGCCGAAAAAATAGATTTAAGCCAAGACAAGATAATTGGATGTGAGTTAGGCATCTGGAAAGGGAAGATGAGTCAGAAGTTGCTCGAACTGATCCCCAACCTTCATCTGATTATGGTAGATAGATGGGAATGTCCGCCTCCAGATGACAGTTTTTATCAGAGCGGAAGCCAAATAGCTCTTGTCAACCAGGAAGTATTTGATGCAGCTTTTGAGGAGGCTATGGAAAGAACTAATCCTTACGCCAGTAGATGTGATGTGTACAGGATGTTGTCTGTCCAAGCTGCTGCAGAGATTAAAGATGACAGCCTTGATTTTGTCTTTATAGACGGAGACCATAGTTATGAAGGCGTTAAAGCCGATATACAGGCCTGGTATCCGAAAGTAAAAGAAAAATCATGGATTTCCGGACACGACTGGGGGAAACTCAATAAAGGCAATGTTGAGAAAGCCGTTAGAGAGTTCTTTAATGATAAATTCGAACTTGGCTGTAATAGCACTTGGTTTGTCCAAAAGATGGGCTGATATGGGAATGAATAGTAGAATAACAAAACATTTTCCCCGGGTCCTGGAGTCCATGGGAATTAAGTCCTGGCAGGGCGTTAAAATGCTGGAATACGGTAATCAAATCTACCGGGGGAAGAATGCTCCCTTCAAAACTGCAAAAGAGTATTTTGAAAGTCTGGGAGTATTTCATGTCAGCGTAGATAAGAATGGTAAGGACGGAGCCCTGCCCCTCGACCTCACACAGCCTCTTCAGGGAATAGGTGAACCCTTTGATATAGTGACTAATTTCGAGACGACTGAGCACGTTAAACACGGGCAATACCAGCCGTTTAAGACCATGCATGACATGATCAGGCCCGGAGGCATGATGGTTTCCGTGGTCCCGGAAACAGGTTTTTTGGCGAAACACAGTTATTTTCACTATACAAAGGAATTCTTCAGAGATCTAGCTATACTGAATTACTACAAAATTCATTTACTTCAATCCGAAGCGCATTTTAAAGTCGAAAGAAATCTCGTCATTTTTATCGCGGAAAAAGTAACTGATTTGGATTTTATCGACGAAAAATCTTTTGACATTACTTTCAAGCATGTCGAGGTTATGAAATGACGTTTTTTACAGTCGCTTTTGATTATGACAACACCAACTATATGAGACTTCTTTCTGTGCTGGAGAAATCAATTGCGATTAGCTGTCCGGAGGCTAAGTTCGTGGCTTTAAGAAAGAAACCCCCGCGGACCCCCCCGGAGGGCAGGAAACAAGGCCTTCTTTTCTATGAAAACACGGATAAGCTCGCGGATTGGCTTGATTTTGTCGAGTGCAGCGACGACCCCGACATCGTACTGCTTGATTGTGATATGATGGTTCTGCAGGATGTAAGCGAGGTCTTTGAAGAAGAATTTGATGTGGGTTTTACCAGGAGAGCCAATCACAAACGCATTCCCTTCAATGGAGGCGTGTTTTTTGTCAGACAGAATCAGGAAAGCGTTAATTTCTTCAAAAAATTTAAACAGATTAATGATCAGATGTACGAAGACCATGAATTTCATCAGCTCTGGAGAGATAAGTACGCGGGTATGAATCAAGCCGCTTTTGGCTGGATGTTTGAAAATTATTTTGAGAAAATCGATTTGCTGGAACTGCCTTGTGAAATCTACAATGTGTGTTCGGGTTGGAATGTTCTCAGTGAAAACTACAAAATAATTCACATCAAATCTCAGCTCAGACAAGCCTGCTTGGGGAGCGATGTAGAAAGGCGGTATTCAGCAATTGTCGGGCGCTGGAAAGAAATAGAGTGCATGGAGGCCGTAGATGATCAGAATTGTAACGGTTCAGTTTGATTACGACGTTTCAAACATGTATTACGACCTCCGGGATGTCTTGCATTATTCTCTGAGAAAGCATGTCCGCACAGATGATGTGGAAATCGTCGATATACGGCTTGACGAACCATATCAGAGAGAAAGAGCTCGCGGCATTATAAGCAATACAGATAAGCTGTTTAGATGGCAGCAGGAAGTCGAAGACAGTGAGGACGGCGACTGCGTTATGCTGCTTGATTGCGATATGATGGTTTTAAAGGACCCCTGCGATATATTTGAGAAAGACTTTGACGTAGCTTATACGGAAAGAGAGAATTCAGGCTTTCCAATAAATGGTGGCGCCATATTCGTTAAAGTAAATCAGAGAAGCAAAAAGTTTTTTCGGCTATTTCTGGATGTTAATAACCGGATGTACGATGACATTGTCTTTCATACGTTCTGGAGAAAAAGGTATGCCGGCATAAATCAAAGCGCATTCGGTTATCTCATTGACGAAGAAGGTTATGAAAAAGAAGTGAAAAAACACGATGCAAAACTGCTTTCAGTCCCCTGCAGCAAATGGAATGTCTGTCAGGACTGGGACAAAAGCCTGAAGAATGCCCGGATAATTCATGTAAAAGGGCAGCTGAGAAAATCAGTTTTTTTCAGCGACACCGTCCCTCCGCACATACAGGAAACAGTGGCTTTATGGAGGCAATATAAAGCAGAGCTTCTGGAAGAACAGTCTTCTTAATCATGTCCCCATACCAGATGAGCCAAATATAAAAGCCATCCTCCAAACAGCGTTTCCCATAATGGCTCTCTACCGACACCGCACGCGCAGGCATTTACTATCAACAACAAAATTATTACTACTATCGTACATTTTCTAATCATTTAAACCTCCCTATGCCTGATGATGTCCTTCTGCCCAATTCTTTTCACGATCTTATCTGCCAACGATCTATTTTCATAACTACCTCATAAATAGGACATATGTTATCATCACAGAACACATTTTTCCCGCCAGAACGTTCTGCTTCTCCTCCGCAGAAAGGGCATGATTTTAACACTATATTGATAAATCCTTCTTCTTTTAACCTTTCCACTAATTCTATCTTTCCTATTTGAGTAATAGTAATCTTACTTAAATGTTGTTCGATACAATTCACTATGTTGAATGCAAGTTCTTCTGATATCTGTTCTTTCATTATTCATCCACCTAACTCTTTTTATTATTATAAAAGCGGCAATATACTTCATACATCCCTTATATGTTTTTTAGGAAGCCCATTATAATATTCTTCCAGGAGTTCAACTAGAAGTTTCACATAAATTCTTCCCTCTTTTTTAACTGTAAGTGGAAGGTGCTTTGTCGCCCGGGCTTTATCTATTATAAATGGAGCCATTTCCATGAAATTTTGAAAACCATGTATTCTCTTCACACCATCAAGCCTTTTCTTCATCTCTGCCTTCGCCTGGTCTTCTGTAATAATATTCTCTGCGACTCTTTTCGAAGTCACCAGCAAAACCATGTTTATTGATTTAGCGCAGCTCTGAAGTTGCTTCACTTTTGCTTGTCCCATTATCTTTCACTTACCTCGCTAACCATATATTTTATTTTTTCGTCGTACTTCAATTTCACTTCAAATATTTTGTCGGCAATATTTGTTATTTCCGGACGATGAGTTATTATTATCAGCTGAAGGCCCAGTTCTTTTGACATCGCAGAAAGCACGTCTGCAGACAGAGGTTGAAGGTCTTCGCTCAGATGTTTGAAAGGTTCATCGAGGATAATAACGTCGTCGGTTGAACCCAGACTCCACGCCACAATCCTCAGTGCAAAGGCGCTTAAATCGACCAACCCTCCTCCAGCGGCTTCCATGATATCTGTTTCCTCTCCTTCGCTTACAAAAACAAGCTGGGCTTCGGTCTTGCCCCGCTTTATTTCAAAATTAACGTCGAAGGTATAGCGTCCGGGGAAACAGGTGTCTAATGCCAGCTGAACTATATCTGTTATGTGGAAGCGAAGCTGTTCCTGAGTCTTTTTGGCGATTCCCTGAAGAAAAACCTGGGCTTTCTCAAGGTCTTTCTTATATTTGTCCAGCCTTTTGGCCTCGATCTTCTTTTTCTTGAGGTCATCATTTAAAAGGTTTATCTGGCCGCTGGCTTGATTGATTTTTTCTTCGTAAAAAGATATGTCCATTACCTAACTCCTGGTTTAATTATTTGATGTTCAGAGGGGCCATCACACCTTAAACATTCTGACTTTTGCTTTTTGTTTTTTATCCTCCTCGCTTTGTGTATCCTTATCAAAAGTTTCAATTGCTATCATTACACGATTTATGACAGCTTTAATAATATCGTCTAATGTTGCGTTAAAATGTTTTTCTTCGACAGAACAATACAAATGAATTGTATCAGAATCACTACTTATACCTAAATCGCTTCATATGTGATCCGACAAAGCATCTCTACTATTGTTTTCTAAAAACTCGATAACCTTATCTGTCACTTTCATGTTACTCCTCCATATCGCTTAAATCTATGTTATCTGAAATCTTTTTAATTTTTAATCTTCCTGCATCCTGCATCTGTTTTGTACTGTAAAGAATATCGTGGTTTATCTCATCGTCTATATTTTCGACGATCAAATCAATCAAAACTTTGGGGCTAAGAGCATCTAATTCCCAACATTCACGACCATACTCTTCAATATACCTATCAGCCCGAGAGTCAGTTATTTTCGCTGGATTTGGAGGCAACTTATATTTTTTTACTTGCTTCTGACTTAAAGCTATTCTTTTTACATTGACATTGTCTGCACCAAATATCTGCAATCTATCTTCGATATCTCTTGTCATGTCGATTCCCGATGGATCGTGATCGCCGAGATGCAATATTGTAGTTGGTTTTTCATAATCTATAATTCTTTGTGCGGCTCTCCACATCGCCGATTGAGAAACATATCCACGACAACTAAAGCTGGGAACTTCAAATGGATCGCAGGCTTTCCCAACAATATTGATAAGCGCATCTTTTTCGACCCAAACTTCAAACATCATCAGTTGATCCGCCCATTTATCAAGAGTATATGCGTATTGAGCAGACCTTATTATTTCCGGTATATCGTCCCAAAAAGAAAATTCGTTAACAGACCGGGTCCTATCTGTAATTGAGTTCCAATCAATTTTGCCTGCAAGCCTTCCGTTGCTGACAAGATCCACTAATTTTTTGTATGACTTCATATTATTAGTGCTTCCTGTTTTCACATCAACCCAGGATTCCGGAAACAAATTGTTGATGACAAATTGATAGTACAGCTGTCGCAGAGTTAAATCGAAACCCTGGCCTTCGAAATCTTCGATTATACCATTCGCAATGTCTATGAGCGTCAGAGAATCTTTTCTGAAATTTTTGTCGATGTACTGTATTTTACTCACTTCAACCCCCTCTTCTTCAGTTCTTTCAAGACATTAAAGAACTGCATGTCCTTTTCCTTTCTACCTTTAAGAACTCCGAATATATTTATTAAATAATCATCATCAATGCTTTTGATTCTATGAGTCCTTCCCATTGCGTCGGTCCAATATTCTTTATCTCTGTCAGCCACCTACAGCCTCCACAGATAAACTAGAAATACAATTACATCGGAAAGAACTACCAGCAAAAAAATATTGTACAGAATTTTCAACGTCATACTTACTTCTCCAGGTGGACTCTCTTCTTCCGACCTTATGTAGCCATAAAAAATAAAGAGGAATATCGACAGAGTTATCACTACTTTTAACAGAACATCCATAATCACGCCCCCCACACAAGAATCATAAAAAGTACGGTATTAACAATACAACCAATAGCAAAAACAGCTTTCATAACCTGAACTCTAATTGTTTTATTATGACAGCTTTCTTTTTCTGACCTCAGAAGAAGAAAGAAAAAATTAAGAAACAACGTCAGCGTCACCACTACTTTGAATAAGGTGTTCATACTTTGCTCCAATCAGTTATTTTCTCAAGCTTATCCAGAAATCCGTCGAGCTTGGTTTCATCGCCTTCAATCTCTTTTTTGATTGAAACAATTTTTTTCTTCGCATCTTCAATACCATCACAAGACATTTCTTTGAACTGTACGGTCAGCTGATCCAAAACGCCTTCCGCACGACTTCTCTTTTCCTTTGCCGCCTGTATCTTTTCTCTCAGCTCTTTAAATTCGGTGAGTTCCATAAAAATCTCCTTTTATTTTTTATCTGCAATATTACCGAAACACTGTATCAGTGTTTTATATATGTTGCTTAACTGTTTTTGTTCTTCTCCTTTTATATCCATACATTCGTATGTCTTTGTAGATTGTTCTCCGAGGATTCTCCAAATAAGCTCTGCTTCTTCTGCATCAAAAATAAATTTTTTCGTTGCCTCTATTTTCACTTTGATCCCTCCTTTTAATTTATAAGTGTCTTAGTTAATTCCGCGTCCTCATGAATATTTCCAACTACCTTTGTATTTGATGTTCCGCCTACAAATCTATACAACTGTCTGTTTTTAAAATCGTTAAGATAAAAACATACATCATGATCGTTCCATTCTACGAGACAGATAATGCTTTTTTGTCCTTCAAGTGCATCCGTCACTATCTTGCAGTCAACAAGATCTCCGATGTATATTTCTTTCTTGTTTCCATCCATTCTTCCCGTACTCTGTTCGAAGTCACCAGGCATTTGATCAGGATCGCTTATATTCCATCTATCTCCTACCTGAAAATAATCGAAACCCTGGCTATCACTTTCCGGATGAGTCCACCAAACCCTGTAATTATCTTTGCTAACTGTTTTGCCTTTCACACCAACCCCCTTCGCCGATAAGAACATCTATTTTTTCAAATAACGCCTCATCATAATCCATTAAAAAATCATCGCTTGTATCTTTTATACGATTATACCATTGCCTCAACAAGTTAAGTTCCCAATCTTTAAACGTCGGGTCTTTTTTAACGAACCCTTCTTTTTTCCAATATGCTTTTATTTCATCTACTGGAGCGCCACCAATAACACCAATTGCATCTTGATTCAACAGCAGATCTATTTGTTCTTCTGTTAACTGTATTTTTTCCACATCAAACCCCCATCAGATCATCGACAATATTAAGAACGTCTTTGCTCAAAGATTTGTTGGCGAGCCTTGCTTTCTCAACGTTCTCGACAAAATCAAAGCTAATCGCTTCATTGCCGTTAATTGATTCGACAAAAGCTGATATCCTGTCCTTTCTATCGCGGTCCTCTATTATATAGGCGTCGTCGATCATCTCAATGTCATCGGTAATATTTATTCTTTGGCAGCGGTCCTTTTCTGTGTCGACAAGAAACATTTTTGGCTGATAATCTTTGAAATCACTGGCCTGCCTGTTGATACAGCCAGGAACAACAACATGCTTTTTTCCAATTCTTTTGTAGAAGCCATGGTGATTGTCTCCGGCAAAAACCCACTTCGCCTTCGGACATTTCTTCAGTATTTCTGCTGCAGTATCAATTTCAACACCGGGAGGCGCTGATTTGGCGTCTGGAAAGACCAGCGTATGCAGAAAATACAGACCGGTCTCTGTTCCCTGCAGGGGCTGACCGTAATTTGAAAATCTCCCCAGGTCACCGACACTGTTTATCCAGGACTGAGTTTCAATCATTTCCCATAAAATACCGAAGCTACTGGCCCTGACATTGCTCCAGCTATGATATAGTAAATCGTGTTGGCCGGCCATAATGTAAATACCATTCTTTACTTGGCTGAAAACATACAGGAAGATATTTTTTAATATGTCAGGTACTTGTGGCCGGTGAAATATATCTCCACATATTACAACAGGACAGTTATGTTGATTGGCTGTGTCGGCGATATATCTCAGTTGATCTTTCTGTGTGTCAATCCAATCCTCATCTGTTCTGCATCTCGGCAGGTCATAACGTAAATGTAGGTCACTGCAAACCAGTAAATTCATTTTGCCTCCATGGAATCCGGTAATTTTTGATTGCAAGAAGGACAATTATCGGGCATGCTCTTCTCAAGTCGCTTTATTTCTCCGTCGCACTCCGCAATCACTGCGCTATTATTCTTGTAAACGTCGATAAGATTTTCAAGGTCCTGTTTTTTATCATATAGATTTATTATCTTGCGATCAACGTCATCTGCTTCATCCATTAGAGTGACGGCCGCATCGAAGTTCTGAGATGAACTGACTATTTCTTCATTCAGGTTCCATGACTCAATTAGTTCTGAAGCTTTATCTGCTTCATCTATTTTTTCTTCTATCTGTTTATCCAGAGCCTCGGCCTCACTCATTATTTCAAGGGCTTTACTGAGGTCCGGAGTCCTGGCAATTACTTCTGCATTCAATTCCCAGGATTCGACTAAATCAAAGATCTTATTTGTTTCTATTATTTCTCCCTCTATTTTTTCATCCAATTCTTCTATGGCCTCAGATATTTTCTCTGCTTCTCCGACAAAAGACAGGTCTTTCAGAATACAGGCTTGCTCTGCATGATTCCAAACAAGACCCTCAATTTCCCGTAAACGATCTTTGTTTTTTTCACATTTTGCCGACCTTCTTTTAATTACTTCAAGAGTGCCCTGAGCTTCCTCCGTCCATTCCAAACATCCAATCTTTTTTTCAAGATCTTCTATTTCAGTTTCTGTTCTCAGAATATCTTTGTTGGTTTGTTTTCTCTTTTGTTCTGCTGCACTTAAAACTTTATCGATTAAATCCAGCCTTATTATTTTGTTCAAAAATCTCGCTACTTCAGCCGGACTCTCGCTTATCAGGAAAGGGCTGTCCAGTTGTCTTTGTATGTTGACTTCACTTAGATTGAAAATTTCTGATACTTGCTTGGGAACATCAGTTCCGATGGCATCAATGATTTCGGCATCTTCGATGTCTCTATCATATATTTTATATCCATTAAAACCTTTGTCTCTTATTCTATGAACAAACCTACCATTTGTTTTCACTCTGACACTGTGCTGAGAAAGATATTGTTTCTTTTCATCTTTGTTCCACTTTGAATTCATGCTCGTGCCAGTAGGCCTATTATTGACGCACTCGTTCAGCCCTCTCAAAATAGCTGTTTTGCCTTGATCCGAACTTCCTTTTATAACATTGATTCCCCGGACAAAATCTAAAATCACATCTTTATGACTTTGAACGTTTTCCAATTTTACCTGTTCCAACATAATCGACTCCTAATTATTTTTTATTTTTCCTTCCGATACTTGCTTCTTAAAAACAAACAAATTGCAAGGGCGCAAGGAGAAATAAAGTCCACAAATATCGCGGGAAACAAAGACATTCCAAACTGAATTTTATCGGAAGCTATTCCAATCACTCCCGCCAGCCAGCTGTAAAAATTCTTTGTCTTTTTATTTGATTCGCTGCCCAGCAACAACCCGGTTTTCTTGCTTTGATTTAAAAATTCTTTTTCTTCAGTTCTAACGACATCCATGCTCTTGTTCAACTCAACTATCTTTTTATTTACTTGTTTTAATTTGTACTGGCTTTCATACCAGATTCCATTGTTCTTTATCCGGCTTTCAACGTCGTTCATACCGCCGATAATATTTGTGAACACAGACATTTGTTGTCGGTAATCTGCCAACCGTCTTTTTATCTCGGCCTTCTTTTCCTGGAGAATGTCCCATTTCATCCTGCCAGTGCTTCGACTTTGTTCTGTTGAATCTCTTAAATTAAAAATATGTTTGTTGTATTGACCGGCAACAGTTGACATTATAGAGAAGAATGAAACGACAATCCACAGCAGAATCATACTTGCGACAACACTTACCTTGGATATCCTATTCTTTGTCATCTGTCCGGATAAAAACAATATACTGGTTTCAAAAGCACATATGGAAAACCCCACCATTATAGAAGAAAGAAGCAGGGCAAAACCCCAGGGCAGAAACTCTATCAACCATATCATCGTATAATAAACACTTATAACAGCCGCTCCCAAACCTATGATACCCATAAGAACCTGTATAATGTAAACCGGCATACCGTACACAGAAATATCTTCGGTCTTTGCTTTTTTACTGAGTGTTTTCTTTTTAGGTTTCCTTTTTAATTTATCGATTAAATTTTTGAACTCTCTTTCTTTAAAAAAATTTATTGCAACCTCATCTTCTTCTTCTTCTATTACATTTCCATTCCTGGAAAGCCTTGTCTTTTTCTTTGGTTTTTTAACTTGAAGGTTTTTTATTATCTTTTCAATTCCAGAAAAACCTTCTTTTGCTTTTTCACCGACATGAAAATCAGCATCATCTACGACATCCATTTCCGGAACATAATTTAAACCAAAAGTATCTTTCTTTACATCAGAACTAACAGCTTTTATTTCCTTGCCATCTGCATAATGAAAAACATCAGCTTCTGAATCAAGATGAGCTTCATAACCTTCAATTGGAACAGGAAAATCTTCAATTGTTTCTTCACTAATGATTTCATGGTAGACCTCTTCAAATCCTTCTTCTTTCTTTAACATGTCCGGAGAAAATTTATACCATGAACCAATTTTCTCCAGATATCCGTCTTCTTCAAGAGCCTGCATATATTTTATTGTCTGCCTTTCACTGAAAGACAGGACCTCGCACATCTCCAGCAGATTCGGGAACCTACCTTTCTTCCTGATTACAGAATTTATTGCTCTCTTTGTTTCGTGTTTTCTATCGGCCATTACAAATCCTCTAGCAGTATTTTTCACATTTTGCGAATTCTTTCATGAAGAAAATCTTTTGCATCGTCTTTTGTGGCATACAAAATATCTTCTCTGTATTGAGTGCCACTAGAATTTTCGTAAAATGCAACTAGAGTGCTATCACTTTCTACTCTAAAGGATATCCCTGTTATCTGAAGTTCAAATATATAGTTATCCGAACTAATAAAATAAACTTTATCTTTTATATTGTATTTCGTTATAATCTTCATCCGTTACAAATCCTCCGACAGTATTCTGCTATCAAAAGGGCTTCTGCGCGACCATCTTCATAAACAAAGCCTTTTTCGCCACGCTTTTTCTTTCTTTTCAGTTGATCTCCCAGATAAGGGAAAAGCTTTATCGCGGCGGCAACACTATCCTTTTTATCTTTTTTTATCAGCATAAATTCTTTCTTCCAGCGCTGAGGACGAATTTCTTGAAAAGGAATTGCGGCATTCTGCAGGCAAGCCAAGGTTATTCCATATGTAACGCCATAGTTAAAAGTAGATGTAACACCCTGTCGGGGCAGAGCCTGACTTTTTTCAATAAAACATGTGACTTTAAAATCTATTTGTTTTACCGAAGAAAAGAAGGTATGCAGTTCCCTTGCGTCAACTCTTCCTTCGGCGTCAATAGGCATGTCATGAACCTCTGCATTATGATTCCGACAGTCAATAATTGCTATTGCACCGGTCTTTCCCGGATCTATTCCAAACACTATTTCTTCCATCGTGGTTTTCTCCAGTCCGAAGACAACGCATCTTCGATATCATTCCATTTTTTTATAGTTCTTTCGGCAAGCACGTCGCTCAATTCGTTTTGATCTATATGTTTAATTAGCTGTTCACGATTATATTCTTTGCCTTCCCAATTACAGATAAGCTTCTCTTTGTCCTGGTTTTTACCGACAGTTTTCAGATCATAGAGAAAATTTATATTCGCACATATATTGTCTATGCCATAATCAAAAATTAGGTCTACGAGGCAAGTCCGGAAAGGCCTGTCATTCCTTGTTTTTGTAGCCTGAACTTTAGTACAGATTCCATAAGACCTTCCGGGTTTCCCGTATTTATGAACCTCTGCTAACCAAAGTATTATATTGGGATAAAAATCAAGGGCTTTGCCACCTGTCCGATAAAGCTTTCTTCCAAAAGTTACACCTATTTTTTCTTTGACCTGACTGACGACAACCAAACTTATCCTGTTATCCTCAAGTTTTCTAATGTAAGTCCTGAAAAAAGCATGGCCTTCTTTTTGCTTTGCCAGATTATAACTCCCCTTTTCTTTTTTATCGGAATCAGTGTCATCTTCGGCGCCAGGTTTTTTTTTCTTTAACTTCTTTTCTTTGAACTTGACTTCTTCGTCAGAAGTAATGCTGTCATAGCTATCGAGAATATAAACAAACTTTTTGCTGGGTTTCTTCGTATTTATTATTTCTTCGATATTACGTTGAAAATCTTCAATTGTATGAGATTTTTTATTTTGACTGAAAAAGCCTTCTTCCAGGATGTCAAAATCATAAAGCTTTTTAGAATTAAACTTATATCCGCCTTCGGCATTATCATAAAACCAATCCAACCTTTTAGTTCCGTATTTATGATAGGCGCTTGCAATGATTTCTCCGGCTAGGAAAGATTTTCCAGAGCTTGAATCTCCGACTATATTTGCAAAGCCATAGGGATAACTGCCTCCAATCACAAGGTCTATTAAATCTGATCCAGAGCTAAATTCTCCCAGGAATTCTCTTTTCTCAATGGGCTTGGAACCGTTCTTTATATTTTTCACTGCATCATCTACATTAGTTCTTGCTGTTTTCGGTGGTTGTCCTTTTTTCATCTTTACTCTCCATAATTTCTTCAGTGGTTATCGGATATGTGTTTTTTAAAAAACTTTTCCAATTAAGGATTAAATGTCTGGCTTCGAGTAAAGCCAGACCTCTCGCACGTTCCATCTGCTCATCTTTATTTATTTTTTGATCTTCGTTTATTTTTACAGAAATACAAATATTTTCGCTCAAATGAAATTTATATTCTTTCATTACAACCTCTTTGAACGAACTTCACCTTTCAGGAGAAGAGCTAATTTGTCGGGATCAATATACCATCTTCCCCCAACTTTTCTTCCGATTTGATACTTCACACACCAGGTAATCAATGTCTGTCGGGTCACTCCGGTAATCTCCATGGCTTCGGTGATAGTTACGTAATCCTGTATTTCATACAAAGCGTTTTCAACTTTGGTTACATCTGGCATATTCTCCCCTTACCGCCCCCCTCTATGGAGGGCGGGTTTCAAAAGTTTTGTTATTTTTGATTCAACTTGTCGTATTCGGCGGAGCACAGATCCCAAATACTTTGTTCGCATTCCTTGCAGTCTCCGACAACACTGTCATTGTCTTTGCCGAAAACATGGCCGAATGGACAGGAGTTTACGGGTTCTGCTGCTTCAACTGGCTTCTCCCTTACACCTCTTTTCCTTTCGCCTCTTGCTCTGGGCTTCGGTGCTTCAGCTTCCTGGGCCGGTTCTTCCTTCTTGTCTTCAAAAAGAGCTTCACCTTCTTTTTTCCTTTGATCAGCTTTTTCATCCACCTGTTCCGCTGGTTTAGGGCCGCCTCTGCCCCGGCGCAATCCTCCGGCCTGTTGATTACCGCCTGAACTGCTTTCCTGCGGGTTTTTATCGGCAGGACTTTCCTGGGCTTCAACAGTTGGTTCGCCGTCGTCTCCCAATCCCATATGAGAATTTCGCACTTCTTCGTATGAGGGGATGATAAGCATTTTGTCGAGAGGAAATGTGTCGTCGTAAATCTCCATCGTATAAGGCTCTCTTTCAAAGAAAACAAATTGCTTGTAATTGAAATAACTTCCTTCTGTGCTCGTTACTTTTTCAGCCTGAAATTCAATGCTCTGGCCGATCTCCCTTTCAAAAAACGGAACGAATTCACCGGAACGAGTTACAGAGGCACTCAGAAGATGCTTGCCGAAAAGATAATGCGATTCTTCAAGTAATTGTATTGTCTGCTGTGCTTCCGGAAGATCCAGATCTACAACGCAATAAAAACAACGATGTTTGGCTCTCATTGCACCGATTTCTTTTTTGGTTGCCTTCGGGTCTTTCTCAAGTTCTTCTCGCTCTTCACAGATATGACAGGGAAGACCATACATTTCTTTCAAACAGATAAAATTTGATTTTGACGGCCCAACTCTTCTGTGAACCCAAAGATCGAGGACATAATCTGGCAGACCTATTTCAACTTTTTGCGGATGCTTGTCGGTTGTCACAAGATAAGGAAGGATATCTATTTTATTGTAACCTTCCTTTGCTTTATAAAAAAGTTCCTTCGTGTAGCCACCGAGGGCCTCCAGGTCAATGACTTGTTTGCCAGCAAATCCATAACTGTTTCGGTTCTGATAGTCCTTCTGTATTCTTTCTTTTGCTGCTTGCTGCTCTTGTTCTCTTGTTAAAGGCATTTTTTCCTCCAAAAATTTTAATGGTTTTTACTCTCTTTTCCTCTGGTCCTGGTACGACTAATTTTTCCAGCTCTTTCTTTTGTCTGCTCTCTAATCTTTTTTTCAATTCGATTGGCAAAGCCTTCTTTTATTCCGATTTCATGCCCGATGTCCCGGGGCTCTTTGGGTCCGGCAAAATAACTTCCCGCCCAAAGCTTTACTTCGTTTTCAAGGCTGTGTTTCTTGTGATCCATTCCCTTTACTGCTGAAGAACATATGTCGGCGTTATAGAGGGCTTTGTTCAGTTCCACCATCGCCTGTTGATGATCGGGGCTTCTCTCAATTTCAGCTTTAATCAGACTGTCTGTGACTTTTGTTGAAAAGTCCCTGACCTCTTTATCGATGTCGGCATCAGTGATTTTAAGATTCTCTTTTGCTCGTCTGACCTCATCTTCGGCTTGAGCAGAAAGTGCCGCCCACTTCATATAAAGCTTGGGCTGATATACCCACTCGACGTCAAGAGCGTCACAATCAACTTTCATATCACCTTCATAATCAAAATCTTTTTCTTCACTCATTTTTTCTCCTTATCTACTTTTGTAAAATATGATACGTGTAAACCAACTTTCTTAGTTAATGGCTGTATTCTGTAGTGCACCTCCCCGTCCCATATCGAATCAAATATATAGATTATTTTCGGGCCCTGATAAGAAGCGCATTTATAAAACCTGCCATCTCTTTCAATACAGACCCTGATTCCCGGTCCAGTTGTCATGGTGTAGAAAACATATTCCTGTCCTTTTTCCAGAACCACGCTAAAACGTGCGGGACTATGATAGAGCAGCCTGCATGTCGCCGACCATGCAATCGAAGATGTTCTGTAGCCGCCATAAAGCAGGGTTTCCTGGCAGGCGACGATCATATCGGAAATATTGTAATCAAGATCTCTGATCTGTTTTCTCAGATCAGTGTTTTTTTCAGCGTAAATAAGCGTACTCATGAGGATAAACGTAATTACAAATAATTTTTTCATCAAAGTCCTCCTTTATTTTTTGTCTCTTCAATTTTATCCGGATAAAAAGTCTGTGTTACCTGTAATAATAGACCGGCGATTGTTCGGTTTAAATCCGAAGACGGTCATTTGTTCTCAAGCTGATCTTTTAATCTGATCCAATTCCCAATAGGCATTGTCATTTTTAATGTGGCTTCAATTTCATCGGGGTTTTCAATTGAAAATCGTGCTTCCATATTATTCTCCTTCCTTCTGTTCTTCTCTATTTATTTTATGAGCGCCGTTAATATATTCTTTGAGAAAAGAATCTTTTCGTTTCATCGTCCATCTACATGAATTATTAGCAAATAAATACAGGACATCTTCCAAACTTTTTGACTTCAAATATATCATCTGATATTCTTCGGGGAAGCTCTCCCAGTGCAGCAATTTGAACTGATTATCGCTTATATATTCATACAGGCAATCCAATGTTTTCTTGTTAAAAAATTTAGTGTTATCTGATATAAATTTTTTAATGCCATCGTATCTAAAACACCTTTCAGGGATGCCCAACAAACATTCTCCCATCAATTCAATCTGTGTTTCTGAAATATTGGAATTATATTCAGGAAGTGCAAATAAATAATAGTAGTTAGAAACTTTGTCTTGCAAAGATTTTATCAGCAGCTCAAAAACATCATCTTTTAAAATATATGGGTTCTGCATTATCAGGTTATGAGGCGTATTTGATTTTCCCGCCCCCCTCTCAATCCAATAGCTTGAAATTCCGAATATGCTTCCATTGGTATTATAGTGCGGATTTGTAACATACTTAATCACATCTTCTTCAGAATAGTTGAAGGGCATGACATGTGAATTGATAAATGAAACTTCTGTAGAACAATCAGATTTTAATGTCTTCAGCAAATTAGTTACAATGTCTTTTTCTGTGTAATAATTGACAGCTAAATGAGCGGCAAGAGTTCCGTCTCCTCTCGAACACTGCCAACCCCTGTATTTTTCTTTGATATTGAAAATATTCGACAGCACATCTCGTATAAAAACATATTGATTTCTTTGCTTGCTGTTGTACCATGAAGAAGAAGTGCTTTCTGTTCTTTCTATCACAGAAAATTCATACCTTAAACGACCAAGTAGATCAAGAGACATACCTGCATCGACAACCTGTTTCTCCAGATCTTTTATTATACTTCTTTGATCTGAAGCAATTTTTTTCAATTCAACTCGATCTCTTTTCAATCCTTCTATACGTTCAGTAATTTCTTTTGATACAACATCATTTAAATCAACATCTAAAATGTTTTCCATAATTTTCTCCTTTCACAAAGTCATCTATAAACAGTAAAGGCGGATTTACTGGAGTTCAGACCTAAAAAAGTCCGAAATTCTTTACTTTTAACGAAAATTTTTCAATTGCCTGCTGAAAGGCCCTAACATTCTCATCATTATATATCGTGCTTATCGGATGTATAGACCAACATATCCAGCACCGGTATTTTTCGCTCCACTCAATTTTTCCGCTTCTCGCCATTATACCGGATTCATCGTCTGTGAAAAACTTAATAGACGAGTTTCCAAATGCCAGGATGATGAAGGGCTTCAAGTTTTTTATTTCTTCGTCAAGCCATGGAGAACAAGCTTTTATATGGCCTTTTCCCAGGGTCTTGGATTGCCGGGGAAAACATTTCCCCACAGAGGTTACGTGAAAATCATCTGGCTTCAAACCGAATTTACTCAGTTCTTTCCACAGCGTCTGGCCATTTCTTCCGGAAAAGAAGGTGCCGTCAGAATCATCTTCTTTATTTGGCGCTTCTCCGACAATCATTATGTTGTTTTTCCCGGAATTGGGGAGAACAGGAGCTCGGCATTCCAGATGAAGCGGGCATTTCTCGCAATCCGAGAGTTTTCTATTGCGGAACCTAGATTTTCTGACAAAGTCTGGCTTTAATTCATCTATATCCGCGGTCATAAGGTCGTTTATCTGCCATATACCGTCACAAATCAACGCTCCGGCCCTCCTGGGAGCACTTGCGGTCACTATAACGTATTCATCCTTACAATCCTCTATCTCGGCCTTCCAACGCTCATAGAAACGATAATCAAATCCGATCTTGCAATCCGCGTGCTCATCCTTCAATATAATGCTGACATTCGAAACTTTTTCTCCGCTTTTATTCGTGAAATAATTCATTTTCATATCCGTAATTATTCCCATGTAAAACCGTTTATCAGTGAAGACCTCGTTTAATCCAATGTCTTTTATCTGAGTTATATCAGTGCCTTCCCTGATAAAATTAAATAGCTTCTTGTATTTATGAAGCTTATTTTTTATCAGGGAAACACCTAGAAATTCATTTATTCTATCGGCTTCATCATCAGTCAATTTTTCATCTTTATAAGCGTTAATTGTATCGAGTATTCCCAAGAATCTCTGAGAAACCGGTTTCTTATCATTTTTGTCGTAGAAACCCTGCAGGTTTAATTTTCCAAAACCAAAAGCGGTTTTATCTCCGACACCAGCTATCTCTATGAACGGAGCATAGAGGATGCCATCTACAATACACCATTCGCTTGGCCGGCTCTTCCCAACTTTTGGAGGTCTCAAGTCAATTCCCAACCTAAAGGCTTCTTCGATATACTCATTTTTTTTGTCTTTGTCGTCATTACAAGAAAGCAGAGAACACATGAATTCATTGGCATAACATGTTTTTGCCCACATAGTCCAGAAAGTAATTACAGTATAACAGACTGCATGAGCCAGGTTGAAGGAATAAGATCCGAAGCTACTTAAATCATTAAAAAGCTTTTTGGCGTCTGCCTCACTAAGCGTTTTTTGCTTGGCGCAGCCCTCAACAAATTGCTCCTCGTATTGCTTGAAAGCCTCCACCCCTTTACTTTTCCCCACAATCTTTCTTATTTTATCAACTACCTTCCATTCCAAACCAGCCACCCTATAGATAATCCACATCATCTGTTCCTGGTAAAGAACTACACCATAAGTATCTGCTGTTATTTCTTCTATGATCTGGTGTTGACCGGGAATTTCTTCTTCACCGTGCTTTCTTTTAATATAGAGATCCGCCATGCCGGAATTATGAACAATAAAATTATTAGCAATATAATTAGGAAAATTTTGATTTTCTGTCATTATATCAAAAGTCTTTTCTTTTCCTTTATATTCTATTGATTCTACAATTGAATATTCGGTATTATTATCGTCTGTTAGATTTATGACAGAATTTAAAAAACTATCTAAAGTAGAATAAGTTACCCGGATAACTTTCCAACCATCTGCTTCAAGAATAGAGTCCCTGGGTTCAGTTCTCTCTCCGGGATTTTTATGCCAATAATCTCCATCAAATTCGACATTTATTTTTTTTTCTAAAATGACCACATCTAAATTAAAAAACCTCTTTCTATTTTTTTCATCAAGATAATTAAACCTATATTCAATTTGTGCATCTAAAAAATATTTTTTTACCTCTTCATAAATCTTCTTTTGTGGTTTTGAAATATTTATTCCTTTTTCATTGGGGTGAGAGTTTGTTTCGTAATATTTAATCATTCTTTCCGAATGCTTTTTTCTCAGCTCAAGGTTTTCCCATTTTTTTATTTTTGTTTTTCTTATTTTCTCTATAGTTTGTTTCCATTTTTCAGGGAAAAACATCTTCTTTTTCCAGTTCTCGATAAAAAACTCTTTTCTTTTTCCTGTAGTTGGATTATGAGAATAATCCATAAAATTTTTCATTCCTTTGTTCCAAGGTTTGTGACTGTTTACAAATCTAGTACTTTTCCCTCTCTCTTCAAATATTTTAGTTTGTTTTCTTTGCTTCTCTGTATGATGAATTGCTTTCACAAGAACTTTATCGCCGACAGAGATATTTTCCAATTCAACCCAATCTGGTCTCTTAAATAATGTACTTTTTGCAGTTGAACGCATAGGTTGTCTTATTTTTTTTACCCAAAATTTATGTTTTTTTGTCGCCTGTATAATATTTCCATTTGAATCTTTTAATTCAAAAACACCTTTTGTTCCAGTTTCCTTTACAACTTTAATTTTATTTCGAATAAATTTATAGCCACCTGTTTCCACTCTGGCAGATGAAATTATTGGCCTCCCTAAATCAACCTCATCGATTCTGACTTTATTTTTATTCCAACAACTTATCTCAGTGCTGCCTACTACACAATGCAAAGTCCCCGGCCTATATAAAGAAGTACTGTCGACAACATCCCTGAAGCAATCTATTCCGACTCTCTGACAGAACTTTCTGAGGCCAGAGGTGCCGAGCTGAAAACATCCCACTGTATTCCCTTTATTAAACTCTGTCAGACACTCCTCGTCTTTCAAATCTATTTTATCGTAATTAATGTCGATGCCATGGTTTTCTTTTATAAGCTTTCTGCACATATTTAAAACCGTCAGAGCATTGAGTCCCAGTATATCGAGTTTCATCAACCCCATGTATTCGGCATCGTCTTTTTCCCAGTTGACAATAAACTCTTTATTTTTACCGGTAACATAAGACATTCTGTCGCTTTCCAGGAGATTGTCATTAGAAACAATGACGGCACTGGCATGCTGCCCTCTCTGCCTGACAGTGCCTTCAAGTGTCGTCGATATCTTCGCCACTTCAGGATACTTCCGGGCAAATTCCTTTCCTTCCTCAAACATCTCAAAGGCATCTCTTATAGTGGTGTTGCTGCCTTCTTCACCCTTTAATTTTGTGACGACAACATTACAGGCCTTATTGACGTCGAAAAGAGAGATGTCGAATACCCGGCTGACATCACGTAAAGCGGATTTCCCCCGCATAACAGAAAAAGTGCTTATCGAAGAAACATTCCATTCTCCGTAAATTTTCTGCAGATGTTTCTTTATAAGCGGCCTTTTTTTGTCCTCAAAATCGCTATCTATATCCGGTAGATCTTGACGCGCTACATTAATAAACCTGGCAAAAATAAGGCCGTATTCAATTGGATCTACTTTTGTTATGTTCAACAGATAACAGACAAGAGAACCGGCACTACTTCCCCTACCCGGACCAGTCATAATATCTTCTTTTTCGCACCACTGAATTACTTCCCAAACAATTAAAAAATATTCGACAAAACCCTGCTTTATTATGAGTTCAAGTTCTTCTTTAAGTCTTGCCCGGTAAACACTCTCATCTTTATCTTCAGCAGTTATTTTTTCTTTGAAACCTTTTTCACAGAGTTCTTTTAAAACCGATATCTGATCTTTGTCTTTGAATTCCGGAACCCTGGGCAGGCAGATCTCTCTCTTCTCTATTTCCGAGAAGTCCCGGCATTTCTCCGCCACCTCAACAGTGTTTTTAATGGCCTGCATATACTGTTCGTATTTAAGAACACCTTGTTCGCGGAAACCAATTGCCATTTCAGTTCTTGTTTTAAAGTAGAAGCTAGTGTCGATAAATTTCCATCTCGTGGGGTCACTCATCTTTGATTTTGTTTGAACGGCCAGAAGGACCTCGTGGCTTCTGTCGTCGCCTTTCAAACAATAATGATTGTCGTTAGTTGCGATCAGGCTCAGACCCTGCTCCTCTGCTATTCTGACGCACATTTTATTCGCTTCTACTTGAATGTCGAATTGATGAGGCATTACCTCCAGATAAAAATCTTCTCGGGGGAATCCATTCTCAAAAAGGTTTCCCATGGCCCGGGGCCCCCAGTCGCTATCCAGAAATGTCAGCGCACATCCACTTAGAATTATCAGGCCATCCAGATGACCGGTAAGCATATACGGGTCGATACGGGGCCGGTAATAATGTCCTTTAATATACGATTGGCTGATCATAGACAAGATGTTTTTCCAGCCAATTTTATTCTTTGCCAGAACAGTGATGTGCTTTCTCTTTTCTCCTCGCTCTTTAACGCTTATGTCATCGACAATATAAAACTCACAGCCAAAAACAGGAGTTATTCCCAGTTTTTTACAAGAGCTCTGCAGACTCAGGGAGGCGTCTATATTTCCGTGGTCTGTGATCGCCAAATATCTGTGGCCGAGTTCAGCCGCTCGTTTGGCGTAGTCTTCGGGGCTCGGCACGCCATCCAGAAGGCTGTGATAACTGTGGTTGTGAAGGTGTACAAAGCTCATTTATTCTCCCTTTTATTAGCCTGTTCTAACTTTTCGACATAACACATATTCTGTCCGCGATTATTCTGTAGAATTGTTAACACGATGAGAGGATCTGCCAGGACAAATACTTCTTCCGCTGCAAAAACTACTTCCAAAATGAATGATGAGGTCGTTGAAATCCAGGTCTCTCTATCGATAATGGAGTCATAAGCAACTGTTTTCATGTCACAACGATCTGGATTCTTTTCCTTGTTTATATATATAAACTGTAATTCAAGATCGCCATTTTTTATGATTTCAACTAAATTTATCAACGATACATATTCACTCTTGCGCTCCAATTTAAAACCGTTTATCAACTTGTCGGCCTCGGGATTAAAGCCCAAAACAGAAATCGGAGTGTTCTCATAATCCGGAGCCAAGGGAAGAATTCTAATATCATTAGAGAAGCATTCTTTAAAATGAAAAGCGATCAAAGAAAAATCCAAATTTCTTTCTTGAAGAGAATTATATTCAGTTGTTCTTTCATCGGTTTCAAAAAATTTATCTTTGTACACAAATCTTAATTTATAACAACCTTCTTTGAGCGCCCCAATTAAATTTTTTACAAGTACATATCCTCCGGTTCGCGTTAACTTAATGCGCTCTTCCATGTTCGTCCTCCAGTTATTTAAAAATTACGATCATCGAAGGAAAAGGTGCGGAATTTTTTGAACCTCCGAACTTCAATCTTCCCTTCAAAAGATCAAATTCATGTTTTTTGTAAATGAAATCGTGAAACCATCGTGTATCTGTTCGTGCCGGTAATAAAGCCACAACAGTTGTTCCTGCAAATTGACTTTCAATATAAGCTTTTGATATCCAAAACTTTATATCTCTACCGTATGGCGGGTTCATGAAAGCCGTTTCTCCAGCCCAACTTTGACGAAGCCCGTCCTCTTCAATTGTAAAATATTTCTTACATTTTGCATTCTCTGCACTTGCACAGGGATCGAGTGTAAAGTGATAGATATCATTTAACCTATCAAAAAAATCTTGTGGAGTCGCCCACTGATCGGTTGCACTTGAAAACATAAGATCTTTATTCATATTTCCTCTTTTAATCCGGAAGTTTTACTTTGTCTTGATTACTTGTCTGCCACTGTGCAAATTCTTTTAGACGCTTAAAAATTCCATCAACATGGCCTACCTCACAAACTTTAATACATTCATTGAAATAACTTAAAATAGTTTCCAAAGATATATTATCTTTTGCCGTCAGAACAAAAATTGGAATCTCATCTCTTTCAGCGTCTTCAATAATTTTCCTGTCTTTATCAGTCATTTTTCCTCCCGCTTTATCCTTTGATAACACCGAGTGGAGTCAATTCAGTTTCAATATCCACAAGGTCTTTTTGCTGTTCCATAACAACATCAATATCTTTGTATGCTCCGCTGGCTTCATCCAAATTGTTTTTATCTCTTATCGAATGAACTACACCGGATAATTTTTTTATTTCTTCATTATAATCAAGCTCTCGAATTGCTTGTTTTCGCCCCATCTTACGGCCGGCTCCGTGTGAACATGAAGTGAAACTTTCCGGATTCCCTTTACCTCTGACGATGTAACTTTTGGTTCCCTGACTTCCGGGAATAATGCCGCCTTGTCCTTTTCTTGCTGAAATAGCTCCTTTCCTATGTACAATAACATTATGATTAAAATGATTCTCGTATGTTGCGTAGTTGTGATGAACATCTAATTCATCTATGTAATCAATATTTTCAAATAAAATTTTAAAAATATCCTTACATTTATTTATCATCGTCAGCCTGTTATAGCTTGCAAAATCAAGGCACCAGTTCATAGAATCAAAATAGTCTTGAGCCGTTTTAATATCGACTGGAAGGAAAGACAGTTCTTTATCCGGTATATCTGAATGCCATCTCTCGCATAATTTTACAGCTTCTTTATGAAAGTAAGTGGCCACTTTGTGCCCGATATTTCTTGATCCCGAATGAATCATTATCCAAATATATCCGTTAGTATCTCTTTGAATTTCAATGAAATGATTTCCTCCACCAAGTGTACCTATTTGTTTTTTTGAAGATTCTAATTCTCTTTGAATTACTTCTGTGTCCGGAGCATTATTAAAAATAAAGCCTTCAGATAGCTCTATATTGTGAGAGAATCCTACAGGTATTTTTTTTCTGATTTCATTCATAATAATTTTTAAATCTTCAGTTTCTAAATGTTTAAGATCTGTTTTTACCGCTCTTACACCACATCCTATATCAACACCGACAGCATTGGGGACAACCACACCTTTTGTCGCCATGACGCCGCCTATAGGCATACCGTAGCCAGAGTGTCCATCAGAAAGCAATGCAATATGATGATAAACAAATGGCAACACCGCTAAATTTTCACACTGTTCAACCATTCCTTGATCAGAATGATAATCTTTTTCTGACATCCATGTTTTAATAGGAATTCCTTCTGTTTTTAATTTGTACACAAACATTTTATTCCCTCCTTATTTTTTCCTTTTTTTCCATGTGGCAGTTAAAACATAACAAATCACACTTTTGTAATTCTTTCTTTATAATATTTTTAGGTTTATTCGTCAATGCAGGACCAATATTAAACTCTTTGTTTTCGGGATTTTTATGGTGAAAAGTTAATGCTGATAAAGATTTGTCATACCCACAATTTTCAAAGATAAGTTTTAACCTCTCATACTCTTCTCTTTTTTTTTCAAGATCTATATTTTCTGATCCCGCTTTTGCTTTTTCTTCCTGATCTACTCTTTGTCTTGCCTGTTCAAAAGTTTCTTCATATTCTACATAACATTCAATAAAAACTTCTTCCACACAACCTTCATAATCTGTTTCTCCGTCCCATTCAAGATGTGTTGCTCCCTCACCTTTCTTTTCGACAAGCCACTCCATCAACTCATCTATTTCAGAATAAATTGAGCCCCCAGTACAAGAATAAAGGCTTGTTTCAAAACTTATTGTACCTATGCGCTTCATAAATTTTTTCAGTTCCACTTTATTCTCCTTTTCTACTTAATATAAAAGGACTTTATACCAATTTCTCCGGAGTTTCATATTTATTTCCAATCACCTTAATATTTATTTCAAAATTATGAATTATCAATTGTATATCACTACAATTTTTATGAGTTCTGGCATCTCTAAACCCTAGAGATTGATGAATGTCTTCAATTGATTCTATCAGAATATTTTTGCCCTTATATTTAATAATGTCACCCTCATAAATATATTTGTTATTTTTATCCTTTATTCTGATAGATTGCATGACATCAAGTTCATCCCAATCTGATCTGTCGTCTTGATAAGCGACATACACTTTACCATAAGAAAGCCCAGTATGATAACTCTTACTTTTCTCTATGTCGTCGCCATACAGCATGAATTTCAGGACGTGGTCCCATGCTCTAACCAAGATTTCTCTTTTGTCACCCACCTTTCTTCACCTCTTTCAAAACCACTTTTTTTATCTGGTCTTCACCACAGTAAGGACAGATGCAGGTATAACCCTCGCCTTTCTCTGTAATCGTCCAGCCACTGGCGATCAGCAAAGCCAACGCATCATCGGGGTCTTCATGCAATTCAAATTGAACAACGCTCTCCCCCCAGCAATCATCGAATTCCTCGGGTTCATCGCATTCAGCTATTAAAAGACTGTAATTAGATAACATAATTCTCCCCTCTTCTTACTCAGTATAAGCAGAAAAAGGGGAGAGTAAGTCAGCTTTTTTTAATCGGAGATGTCTGTAAGTCGTGCACCTGAAGAATCTGGGACAACACAAATCTTATCTACTCCATAATCCGGGGTAGTGGCTATGAATTGAACCTTCGCTCCTCTGACTATATTCCAGGTAAGAACGCCGGTAACTGAATTATAAACTCCAGTTACTATGGTTCCCGGATGAAGACCTCCGCCGTAATCATAAGGAAGGCTTATTATTTTAGCAGTACCTGTCACAGTGCTGGCAAATCCCGTGACGCCTGTAGCATAAAATTTATCCCAAATCGTACAAGTGCTGGGGCTTGATGATACAGGCGGAACAAAAGCTATTCCAATATAAGTGACTGACGCATCTGTAGTGACTACCAAAGCCTGATTCGTAAATGTATATCCGGCTTTATGAAGCTTGACGATATATGTTCCGTCGTCTGCATTGACTGTTATTTGACCGCTAGAATTCGTACTCTTTCTCTCATAAAAAGTTGTGCCTGCACTATCCCATATCTCAACAGCACATTCGACGATATTAAGCGCATCGCCATCCTGTACTGTTATGACAATGGTATTAGAACCGGTGAGACCGACGACACTGTTGATTGTGTCTTGAATAACCTTAAGATTTTCATCTACCCAGCCCGATCCTTTCATAGCAATCAAATGATTTATAATAGTTGTTTGATTAGCGGCACTGGCATCCCCTGTTATGGCATCAACTGCATCCTGAATATCTTTAAGATTTTCGTCTACCCAGCCAATGCCCTTCATTTCCACCAGGTCTGTGAGAATTAAATCCTGTTTGGCTTCAGTTGCATCGCCTCCACCAACTGGTATGGCATCATAAATAACTTTCAACGTCTCTGTGGTCCAACCCGCGCCTTTCATAGCAGTTAAAGTGGCTTCAAGTGCTGTGTTAACGGCAAGTGCGGCACTGTTTGTACCTCTCATATCTGCATTGATAGCTACATTCGTTACATCAACTACAGTGTCGTTGGCCGGGTCGAAATCATTTAAAGCATTGATTAAAACTGCGAGCGCAGCACCTGTTCCAGAGGGGTCGGGGACAACTGTATTCGGTGCAATGGTATTAGCTCCGTCAGTCCCCCTCATCGTTTCTCCATTTAAACCAACAACATCTCCCGCTATAATATCCAGGATTAAATCAAGCCTTCCTCCGTTAATCCAATCTAATAAGGCTTGAGCCGCAGCGCCTGTCCACACAGCATCCGATAAAGCCGTTGCGGCAAGTGCGGCACTATTAGTTCCCCTCATATCTGAATTGCTTGTGCAAACTTTTACGGTTTCGATATCATGAGTTATGGGGTCATAACCGGTATCCACAAAATCTTTTAAGTCCGCCAAACTCTGAACGTCTCCGCCAATTTGTGTTAAATTAGAATTCACAGTGCTCTCTCTAATATCAAATCTTCCATAAACTCCCAGACTTCCGACAACCGCATAAGTAATAGCATTTATGACAACCGCAACATCTTTAATCAGAACAAGTATCGAATCACCTTCAGCATATCCACTTCCAGAATCAAAGGCTTCAAAATAAATTGTTTGCCCGTCAAGATTTGACATAGCCGCATTACTGACAACAGTTGTCCAAGAAGTTCCACCCTTTATTTTTCTCTGTATTGTTATTGTTCCCGGAGTTATTTCTGCTTGCAAAGGAATAGAGCCTCTGTTTGTATTTAAAGCTATCCCCAAGGGAATAGTAACTGTTCCGGCAAGATCTACATTAAAAGGTATTATTAGAGATGGAATAATAACTAGTTTATCTTCGACATCCGGGCTTCCCTGTATATAATTTGTTGGGAGCTTCGCAACAATTGAATTTATATTTGCTCCATTATCATTGATTGCATCTCTTATTGATTGTTGGGAGTCACTGGCTTCATCATATTGAGATATATCACCATCAGTCGCCATCAATTTCGCCATTACAGAGTCATCCGCCAATATATCAGTAAGTGTTGATGAATTTGCAAAAAGGTATTGTGAAATTTCTGCAAGATCAGTAGCTCTTTGCGCGACGGCGTTTATCATAGTTAAATTAGCGTCCACTTCTCCAGTCGTCTGTATATCAAGAGTTCTTCCTGACACCGTAGGCCTTAACGAACATCCTATGCTAAAAGAACCAACCCAACCATTTATAGTCCCACCGTCAACGGTAGTTCCTTCAATTCTTACCTGATACCTGGAACCAACGGCATAAAATCCCGCATGTGTATTATCGGATAAATCTATTAATATAAGATGATTTCCTGTTACAGAATCAAAATCAATAGTTACAGTAACACCCGCTGAACTTGTTCTTTGTGCGACAGCTCCATCCTTATGAATATGAATATCTGCGGCGACGAGATCTGTTATTGTAACTGAAGCACTTGGATCGTTACTATCAAATGTATTGAATGGAATAGGAACAGTTTCAGTTGTATTATAATCTCCATAAAAGTCTGCCATAACGTCCTCTCTTTAAAATGGTCTTGCGAATGGTCCGCCGAATGGTCCTGACAGCGGAGTAAACGGAACGGTTCCGCCTGCCGCAACAATTTCATCAGCTCCAATATCACAAATCGCACCTGATCTTGTGTCTCCGTCAAAGTCCAATGCCGGCACATTGCCGTCAACACTCGGGCCAATACCTCCACCCTCTATATTCCCACCAGTAATTGCTGTAAAATCACCATTTGCTGAATCTGTGTACTCATTGTCCCAATCTGCGCCGGAGGGTGTTTGAGCGTGTGAGCCATCTCCGTCGTCAGAAATATTATAATCCAGAGTGCCTGTTCCTGAGATTGCAAAATCATCAGCGGTATTTATAACTGCCGTATTCTTTACAGTGATGGTTGATCCAACGGCTGTATCGATTCCGGCCCTTGCATTTTCAGCACGAAAAACACAGTTGTATATACTCATTGTTCCGGCATCTAAATCAATACACCGTTGCTGTATTTCAAACATATAAGTATTTATTATTTTGACTACAGCAGTCGCATCTATGCAAATAATACACTGTTCGTTCGCTGCACCGCCTGACCCATTGAAATAACAACTATCAATCTCAATATAATTACTTGCTCCAACACTGTTAATGCGGAACATATTTGCTGCTGACATTGAATAAAATTGCAGTTTTGAAAAATATACATAATCTTCATAAACGTCTAACATAGTACCTGAAGTTCCGAAACGATATATTCCAGTATCAAGCCCGGACTTATCAGCCTCTTGTCCTGAAGCTGCCACAAATTTCATCCAGTTTGCTGAGCCTGTTGTCCATCCAGCGACCTCAACAGCAGTTGTGTCCTGTACTCCGGTTGTGGCTTGACAGGTACATTCCCAGGTATCGCCCCCCCCATCAGTTAGGTCTTGAGCATCACCAACGATTGCAGCGTTCATTGACGCATAATCACCTGAAACACCATCTGTATCAACTAATGTAGTTAAAGCCGCCACTTAACTTTTCACCTCAACTAATGATTTATCTGTTAGTCTACTCATAAAAGTGGACAACTGAATCGATGCCTCTTTAGTTTTCTCGTTAAAATTGATTCCAGAAATATCTAAATTAAATCTTAAATTATGTTTCAAGGCATCTCCAAAATGAACATTATCTTTATATTGTTCCTCTTCTTTCTCATCCATATCAACTTGAATCAAGACATAACTGGCGAATTCTTTCCCACATAAGTGAGCATCGTCATTTCTTATTTCTGCAATATCCCCGGTAATAGATTTAGCGTTGTATTTACTTTCAAGTCTTGCAAACTCACCCATTTTATCAGAAACAGCTATAATCTTTGAATCAATTATAGCTTCATTCCTTTTATATCCGGTTTTTAACGGCTCTGACTTAGACGGTAAATCCATCCAGTGAGTTTTATTATAGATTAAAAATTTTGGCATCTATCTGTCTCCGGAAATTAAAGGTATCTTTTTTAAGGGAAATAGTTTTTTGACGGTAGAGGAAAGGTCTTGCACTTTCAGGTCTCCTGCCAGCTTATCAAATTCTTTTTTTATATTCTTAAAATCACTGGTTGGATAATCAGTTCTCTGCTCTGATATCTGTACGCCAAGAGGCCAGGAATAACAGTGTTTTTCTTTCTTCATTTTTGATTCAACCAAAGATTTCTTTTCTTTTTGTTTTAGAGCTTCTCTCCTCTCTGCCAACGCGCTCATAAATAATTAACTTTTAATTGCCCAGTAAGATTCATAGCGTCTGTCGTGTTCGAACTGCACGCCTTTGTTCATCATATATTTTTCCAGCTCTCTCCAGTCAAAATTACCCGGACAGTTCTTTGACCACCTGCCTTTGCTGGCTTTTTCCATAGCTCTTTTGTGGCTGACAATCACAGATATAGGATGTCGTTTCATCAGGAAGACGAAAATCAACCAGAACAAAGATCGATATTGTTTTTCAGTATAACCCGAGGCGTTACTGGGAGAGGTGTTTACGAGTTCAATTCCAATTGTATGTCTGTCATGTTTTCCAGTTGAGCTGTGATAAACCCATCTTTCATGATCGATGACCTCAGTTATTTTCCCATCTCTTTCGATGAGGTAATGGAATAAAGCCACTCCACGATAATACTGATCGGCTCTACCGCCACTGCGGACCCATTCCAGGGTGCCGCCACCACCTGTACCGTGAATAACGACTTCATTTACATCTCCGAATTTTCTGGTAAAACCACTGTGGAATTTTTTTCTTACGATGGTATCAATACTTATTTCCATATTTCTCATCCCCGGGAAAAGGTGTGTGAACTATGTCAACAATATATTGATTTTTACTGTGGTTGTCAATTCATTATTGCGAGTTTTTGTTCTTTAATATCTCTTCTTTGTTTTTGAACTTCAAAATTTTTGTTTTCAGCCCCAAGATTCTCATTGCACCAAGCTTTGCCACCTGAAATATCTCGTCTTCAGTAAGAGGTCTGCAGGCAGGATTTATCTTTGGCCGGGCTATTGTGAAAACCCTGCCCCTGCTGTTAACAACCATTATGCCGGCATGAGTGGGAACATATTCTATGTGTTTTGCCAGGGAAGAGGGCATGGCGAAATAAAGATATTTTATTTTCCGGTTCTGATGTTTGTGTCGTTTCTCCAGATCTTTTATCAGATCTGATTTACTAATTTTTATCTCTATTTCCGTTGCATAACCGCTTCCCGAAACCATAAGTAAATCGCATTCATGAATATTTAGGCCCCATGAAATATTAGTAACGATAAGCTTTTTTCTGATGCCCAACTTTTTCATGACAGCTATTTCAAGTTCAAGAGTCGTCTTGTATTTCACTTTTTTAATGCCTTAATTTTCCCCAGGACTTCACGGAGGTCTTTACCCAGACTATCAAGCTCTTCAATTATCTGTTTACCCTGGTCTTGCTTCGCCGTAATTTCAAGCAACTCTTTTTCTCTTTTCGCCAAAGGAACGAGGAGGCCGCGCATTCTTTTATTGTCGTCCTGATTTTCTTCCATTATCAGAAAAGCTTCGGCCCTCAATTTAATTATGTCAGCAGCTGGAGTGGCATAAAGAATATCCTCAACCTCTTCAATTCTATCATATATTTTCTTTTCAATTCCTCTGTAATACATTGTTCTAATTCCCATCATCTTTCTCCTTTGGAATATATTCTACAAATTCTTTTTTAGAAAATTCATGTCCGCATCTATTGCATACAAGCCAAGCCACATATTTATTTAAAGTAACGTCTTTGGTCTTACATCTTATACAAAAATATTCTGACATTCCATCCTCCATAACATTCTGACTCTTTACATCTGTTTACGTGGTCGCATATAACTTTATCCATTTTATATACCCCTGCTTTGTCCATTACATATATATTTTAATACTTCTTTTTCCACTTAAATAATTGCAAATTTTATCTTCAACATTCCATGCAGCACATTCTTTTTCTATGCAATCAAGAAAGTCTTCGATAAAACCGTCTGAACATGATAGATGGTGAAACATGCTATTTCGACTGGATATATTTCCTTTTTTTCCCTTTATATGAATTGTTTTTATCTTTTTTAATGGACACTTCATTTTCTAACCCTCCTTTTTAATCGTCTCCTTATTTTGTCCGTGATTATTTTTCAGGAAAAAACGGTCCCGACATAATCATGTTTTCAACACAAACATACTCTGCTCCGCATTCAGGGCAATCAACCAATGATTCAACACATTCTAAAGCCATATAATATAAAACATTGTTACATTTTTCGCATGTTACAGTATATTCTTGTTCTCCCATCTTCCCCCTCCACCCTCCATATTAAGGAGTATATATACTCCTTTTGGTTTTACATCTTATACAAAAATACATTGACATTCCATCCTCCATATCAGAGGGTATATATACCCTCTGACATCATCTGTTATTCTATGACTTCTTTTCTCACAACATACTTTTCAAAATCATCTCTACCCAGATAATACAAAAGAACTTTATCAAAGCTGCCTCTCATATCATTGCCAGGAGAGTTTCTTTTTACCAGCAAATCTATGATAACCAGTTTCAGAACCTCTCTGTGGTTTATCTTAACAGAGGAATTCAAGGCATCTTCCGTTTCTCTATATGATTTCAAATATCCTTCAAGATTTATTTTCGCCATCATCAGCTCCTTCATTCTTTGCTTTGTACTCCACCAGGAAATCTCGGTAATCTTTTCTGAAGGCCTTAAAAAACCTGATGCGGCAGTCCCTGTCTTTTATCTGATCTCTAAATAAAACGCTTACCAAAACTTTTTTCTGCATTTTCTCTGTGGCAAATATCCATTCGTCAGCAGCTTCTTTTGTTTTCATAAACAAAAGATTGTATATCACCTTATTTTTAATGACATATAGAGACTAAAGGTCTTCCTGAATATAATGAAGTATACCGTTGTATTTGTCGCCATGCAAATACACACCTTTGCCGGACTTCATAATGTCTTCCCAGTTCATGTAATCATTGAAACGTATAATTACATCGACGTCGGAATTAATGGTATTGACTCCCCACGCCGAAGAACCGGTGGTGATTCCGATTTTGTCAATCATATTCATAACTTCGTCACTGATGTCCTTCATAACTTCGTCACTGATGTCCTTCAAATCTTTGACTTCTTTTATTTTTTGTAAAAGATTCATATTCTTTCCTCGCCTATTTTATTTTTCACCGTCCAATACAACTTCCTTTACTTTTCTTTCAGTATCTCCCTTACGCTGACATCTAGGACACAATTTGGACATCATTCGCTTTGTGCGTTTCCCCTTCCATCCACATGTACAATGAACATTATATTTTGGTTGCCATCTTCGTGCCATAAAAATACCTCAATCCTTCCTCGAATTTTTCAAATTATTTCCGTACCATAAAATCGATATCTTATTTCCCATGACTACCTCTCTTTTAATTACTATCTTTTCTGACTACTCTTGAATCAAGGCAGACCTGACCTATATCCAGACACTGCAAAACTTTGGCTTCATTCATGCCATTAAATCTTTGATAACGATCTGCAAGCACAGACAATCTCATTATTCCTTGTTCATTTTCTTCTTCGTTTTGATTAAGAGCTCCTGCCCATGTGACATGATTTAATTTCCTGTAGTCTTCACTTAAATCGCCTTGCCTTATGTCTCTATCAAAAGTGGCTTTATTACTGTGAGAAGCTGTGAGAACCAAGCAATTTCTTTCCTGACTTATAAATCTGTGGCCCAGCCAAATCTCATCTATCTGATGCCTTTTCTCACCTCTGTTCTCCGAACGAGTAATATCGGCGTAATCAGTTATTATTACATCGGGAACAAAATCGTCGTAGTGCTCAAGATTATCCAGCTTGTTAAGCATATCTGGAACAGACATACTTCCACTGGGGGCGCACTCAAGTTTAAATCTCCCGGATTTCGCCATAACCTTTATTCCTTCAATTTTCTGAAACACATCTTTTATGTTGACGATTTTTCTTTTTTCCCGGACATGATCGACACCACCGTTACTTGAGAAATATGGAATAGACACTTCACAGGAATCCTTTTCATCATTGCCGACAGGAGAAACCTGACCGGTTATTCTTTGATAAAGCCTTAACAGAATATCTTCTTCCGGCATTTCAAAGCTGAAAAATAAAACATTAAACCCCATAAGGCTGCAGAGGAAAGCTACTTCAGTGAGGATAAAACTATTATGAGAAATTATGTCGTTGCTCACAAAATTACTGTGCTCTGGCGCAGTAATATCATAAGTGTTTTCCTTTCCCATATATTCAATTGATTCAATTTTATCCCAAAGAATATCAGAAGAAAGAAGATTTTTTATTTCTTCATCTTTTAATTTCTTATTAACCTTTTCCAACATACTTTTAGTTAAATTACTATTGATTCCCTTTTTAGGGTACAAAATAGTTTTAAAAACCTGACTATACCTATGTATTCCAGAGTTTTCTATTTTTCTTTTTAAGATGGGAAAATATGTACTGGGAATTACATCTAAATAAGATCTTTGTTTTTTATTTTCAAAATGACTTAATAAAGAAATTGATCTTTTATTTTTCTTCCCGTAAAACCCTATTTCATCTATAAACTTTAAAGTGAAAGAAGAATCTCTTATATTCAAACACCAATATATTGTATTATCTACTTCTTTACTTTTTATTTTGCTTACTATCCCAAACCTCAACAATAAATGATGCACCTGTCGGATAAGTTTTTCCGATCCACTTGAATATTCTATTCCATCTTTAAAAATACTTCCATCACCGGAAAAAAGAGTTTTTAAAAATTCTTTTACTAAATCTTTTTTTAATTCAAAAATTACATCCGGCACTGTTTTATGAATAGATTTTTCATGGTTCATCCCATACCCTGAAATCAAAATTCGTGTCTGTGAAGGAAGTGTTCCAGAGTTCTTTTTCACAACTCTGCACGAAATATTTTTATCTCCACATGGTTTTGCAATATCTCCAAGGTTCAAGATAATTCTCTTAAAATCTTGCTTCAGAATTAAATCCGCTTTCGTGTATATTACAGACGGCCCCGTCAACCCTCCGTCTGCGATCAAATACGCCAATAATTTCACATGATCTCGTGGAATCATTTTTTTCCCAAAGAAATTAAGCCGAGAAGGAACGGCAATATAATCTCCGGAAGAAAGTCCACTTTCGATAGTTTTCCACCCCTCTCTGAATTTATAAAGAGGATGATTGTACGTAACAGTTATCTCTCTTCCTGTTCTTGTTTTTATTTTATAGGTAGATTGTTTACCGTTATCATGCCAAACCGTGATATCAGATTTTACGAATTTCCCTTTCGAAAAATCAAAAGAAACTACTTTTTTATCCTTATCTTTTACAATATCCTTTATTTTTTTTAACTTTCCGCTGGGCAATAAAACTTCGTTCTCTCCTATTTCACATTTTCCGCGTTTTCCGGGACCCACTATTACAGCAAAATCACGCCTTCTAAAAGGCCGCACCAGTTTCCCCAGTTCTCCGGGAAACTGAAATAGCGTATCACGATCATCTCTGTCTCTAATGGCTCGGACGACAGCATCCTTATCATGCCAGACATCGATGCCGGCACTCACATTTTTTTCCACTCTTTTATATTTTGAAATCACGGCTTCTGCTCCGCCATAATCTCCGACTATTATGGATTGCCGGACCCTATCTGTGAGACTGACGAGACTAAGTCCTTTGAAATAATTGACGGCCTTATCAACTCCATAACCGGTGTTGAAATTATCTTCGCCCTCAAATTTCTGACTGAGGCTCTGAATAAAATCTGTGATGGCCTCACGCTTTTCGCCATCTGCAAATTGGAGAGTTAATTCGATTCCCTTTATATCGGCCATAGGAGCTTTCTGATATTTTCCGAAGTAATCCATGCACCATTGAGCAACTGTCCGGGCATAGGATAGCGTCAGCAATTCTGGTTTACAAAATGCCTGGCATTGTTGGAGGAAAGAGGTGCTGACAATCATTCCCGTTATTATATCTCTTTCTTCTTGCTTGGTAACGACCTTCCGCTCATAGTTCATGCAATAATCCCCTACCTCTTAATTATATTTCCTTTTCCATCTTTTTTAAAATTGATGGGATCATAAAGCTTTGATTCACATAGCGGACATTTTGTCGGACAATAATCACTTCCAAAATCTTCACCTGCTATAAAGCTAAAAGAACATTCCCTGCAAACTCTTGCAAAACGACTGTCTTTCTTCAAAACATCACCTCACTTTAAAATATTTTACTGGCCTATCAATTTTTGATTTGCATCAATTTTTTTTACCAATTTATTTTCATCTTTAAAGAACTCGGCAATATTCTCCGCCATTTTATCTATGGTGTTTATAAGGCTCTCTAGGTATTGCTCTCGTTCTTCCGTCCAATCAAGAATAATTTCGCTTTCTTTTATATTATGTTTAAATTCATTCACTATTCCCTCATAATTTTCTATACAAGATGTATATTTAGTCTGGGCGCCTGTTATATACTGATATCCTATTCTATAATTTATACTGAACCCATATCCATCTATCCTATGAGAAAAATCGTCGTTAAATTTGCTGTATTCTTCCTTTTCTGTGCAACTCACAGAATTATCATGATGACGAATATCTTTGACACCTATTCTCTCAAATGTTTCTTGAGATATATTTACTCTTACGAAAATAACTTTGTGTTTGGTTTTGATTGCTTTTTCGTATTCTTCTTTTATCCTATATATCTTATTTTCCAAGCCCTTTAATGTGTCATTAGATAGCGATTCGACGTGTTCACCAATCACTTCCAATATTTTTTCGGGAAAACTTTTCAAATGAAATCCTTTCCCCTCTGTAAACCAGATATCCATATTTTTATAAATACCCGCTATCTCTATATTGAACGCCTTTACTTTTGGCATATAATCTCACTTTAATTTTTTAATAATGATAATCGACTTTCACTTCGTGATGACACACAGGGCATTGCAGATAAGCTACTTTAGCATCATCTTCATTTCTTGTATAACATTTTATAACCCCTTTTTCGCTAACCACCCCACACATAGTGCAGACATGCAAGGTGTGTTCGTCTGGATCGTATTTTATTATACTCATTTCGAACCGCCTCTCAATCTTTTCAAATTATCTTTATTTATTGCAGGCAGCAGGTCTCCGATAAAACACCCGCCTTTATTTATCTTCTTAATTTTAAATCCACAAGAACAAGAATCTTTATCTTCACCGTTACCTCCGCGACAGCACTCCGCACAATCAATATACAGTTTCCCCTTGGTATCGTAAAAGCTTCCTCTCATAATTTCCCCTCAATTAGATTTTATCACTATTCGCTAATTTCATTATCCAGTGTTTATTTTTTTCCCAGAAATCTAGCGCATCCGGGTCCATCTGTCTAATCCTGTCGTCATCAAAGTTATTC